>Ga0302221_10002630_pt1 | contig 11134 bp, 14 predicted proteins | sample II_Palsa_E2_1_FD_193517 | JGI IMG/M metagenome (GOLD analysis project Ga0302221, IMG submission 193517) | Peat permafrost microbial communities from Stordalen Mire near Abisko, Sweden - II_Palsa_E2_1 | ecosystem: Environmental > Terrestrial > Soil > Palsa > Peat permafrost | place: Sweden...
GGATCTGGTTTAGGCCGGTGGGGTATATTCAACCGTGCTGATAATGATTTTATTGGCGTGTGCAGCCTAAAACCAGCCGACTCGGATCCAACACGCATTGAATTGGGTTATGTACTTAGTGAAAAATACTGGGGCCGTGGGCTTGCTACAGAATTATCAAAAGCTTTGATATTTTATGGTTTTGAAGATAAGGGCTTAACTGAAATTTGCGCCTGTACACTTCCTGAAAATATGGCTTCACAAAATGTATTATTAAAAGCCGGGTTTGTTAGAGATGGGAATATTTTTTGGCATAACGCTGATTTGAGGTTTTTTAGGATAGAAAACGCCCCACCTAAAGCCTTCCCAGATTTATGTTTTTAAACGGCGGCGCCCTCAATGAGGTCTTTAAAAATAAACAACATCGAATTAAACTTCGTAAATCTTTTATCTGCTGGATTATTATAAATTTGAAATTATGGACATAGTACTTACACCCCGCCTTGTTATACGTGAATTTTTACCATCTGAGGAGGATATTTATTTGAATCATTTTAATGATGAAATGGTTGCATTATACATCCCCAAACGCAGCAGGGATGAGCGTATTAATATTTTCCGTACCGCATTGGCACAATATGCCGGGAATAAGAAGTCGGGGATATGGGGTATGTTTAATAAAGCCGATGGTGATTTTATTGGGAGCTGCCTTTTGCGCCCGTTTAATAATGAACCCGGCACACTTGAATTGGGTTACAGCATGGAGCAAAAATACTGGGGCCTGGGTATTGGCACAGAGATGGCCAAAGCAATGGTTACCCATGGCTTTTCTGACAAAGATATTTTGGAAATTGTTGCCGTTACCATTTTAGAAAACATTGGTTCACAACGTGTACTTGAAAAGGCAGGCCTTAAACGTATGGACAATGTACTTAGAGGCGGAGAAGAGTTGGCTTATTTTAAAATGTCACGTTAATTTAACAAATGATTCAACTGATCTTCCGTAAGGCCATTTTCTTCAGCTTTTTTACCAACCCTATCCAAAAACCGCCAAAAATCATTCTCATTTTTATCAAAGGCTTTTTTCAAGATACGATTTATGGTACTGTTTAGCTGATTCTTTTTTTCCTTTGATGCATACCGCCATTTTTTAACAGATATATCGTCCACTTCAAAAACTATCCTGTACATATTAAATTCAGGTAATGATATATCAGTTGGGGCAAGCTATTATTTAATAACTCTCTTTACTTACAAAAAGTAATTAACAATACTGTTTATTTTATTGGAGAAGGACTCGTCCAATGCTTTTGTGCAACCTTATCAGGCCAGGTAGACCCCAACGGTTGCATAGACAACCACGTTTCAGCCAATTTCCCCCCTTCAATCCGGTAAGACTGAAAGCCAGCCCGACTGCGAGGTTCACCCGTTTTGATATCTGTCCATTTAAACGCAAAGCGAAACCATGCTCTATCACCCTCAAAAGAATGGTCATACACAACAACCCGGATACCCGGCCTTTCTTTATGAACCTGTTCTATCTCCGCGGCATACTCAGCGCGTGTTACCGTCCGGTCGCCCTTTTCATCGTGCCGGATATAGTTTTGTCCAACGCAATCGGGGATCAAATTGTACTGCCCTTCATGCCATACCCGTTCCCATTTATTAAATAAATCAACTAACATAGCATTGCTTATTTTTACTTTTTGATTTGTCTTATTTTCAGCTGTTAAAGACAGAACAGTAAAGACTGAAAACATTACTGCAATTAATAATATCAAGTATGTTATTTGTCTTGACTTCATGATTTATATTGAAAAACCGTTGATTTAAACCATAGTACCTACACGTAAAATTATTATTTAAAAATTCAACAAGACCAAATATAATCTATTATTAACTTTCAACAGCTAATTAGGTTAATTGCTTAATTATCCCCCTGCACCCTTCCTCAATCATTTTAAATACCGGCTCAAACTGTTCATCTTCATAATAAGGATCAGGGACAATTTTATCACCCAGCAGCAACTTTACTTTTTTGGCATCTTCTTCATTTCGCACCATAGCCAGTATATCTCTAAGGTTACCCTTATCCATCACAAATATTCTGTCAAATTCATCAAAATCACTGATCCTGAACAGCCTGCAAACCTGGTTGCTGATATCGATACCATGATTACGGGCTGTGCGTATTGAGCGATGGTCGGGCCCCTGGCCTACATGCCAGTTACCCGTGCCTGCGGAATCAACATGCCAGTCGAGCCCGTTTTCGTTGGCCAGGTGCTGCATTATACCCTCCGCCAGCGGCGAACGGCAGATATTACCAAGGCAAACCATTAGGATTTTCATTGAGGTTGTAAAAAGTTGTAAGGGTTGTAAAAAGTTGCAAATGTTGTAGAAGTTGAAAAAGTTGTAGTAGTTATAAATTTAGTTTTTATTAAATTCCAACCACTACAACTCTTACAACTATCAACCAAAGAGCTCGTTCAGCACCCCCGCGAGCCTAATCCCGGCTTTAAGGAGTTGCTGATTGACAATATCGATATGGGTGAAATTATATTTATAATTCAGGGTGTCGCCGGGTTTAATTTCGGTGTAAAGTTTTTCGGCAATCTGGTTCGATTCAAATAGCCATTGGCTGATCGGGGCTTTTTGCAATTCAATGCGTTGAGCCGGGGTGCTATGGTTTATTGCCGCAGCATATTCAGTATAACTTAATTGCTGAAAATCGATCAGCTGTGAATCCCAAACCGAATGAAGGTTGGTTGGGGTGTTAAACCAGTTTACTTTAAAATTATTGCCGCCCTGGTCGTCTGCATGGGCAGTATGCATGGGCTGGTGTACGTCTTCAATAATATGGATCAGCATGCGCAGGTAAAGCAGCTTATTTTCTTTGCTAAGGTCTTTCTTTTTTAACTCACCAATCAGGAATTGCAGTTTGGTGTAAGCATCCACATTGGTATCATGGTTTAAAAAATCAACCATTTCGGGATAGGTGTATGTTTTATCAAAATCAATATAATGCCAGGGCGACAAGTAGCTGTATGCGGGATCTGATTTTATAAAATCGGCCCAGTTGCTGGCAAGCGCTATCGACTCGTTGCCTAAAATTGCTTCAATAGCTTTACGTGCTTTTGGTGTTATATAGGTGCTGGCAATTTGCCCGCAAATACGATGCCCCTGGGTGCCCCAGGCCATGGTTTGTAACGGCGCATAAATTACGGCGATACCTACGATCAGTTTTTTTACAAAGCTTAATGTTTTCATACTACAATGGTTTTGGATGGCAGGTTGTTTTTTTAATTAAATGAGCTTCTATCGGGATAACATTTGTTGTGCTTGTAAATTGAACAAGGGAATCAGTTTTCTTGCTGACTTTGAAAAACTCTTCGTAATCGCCGGAACGGAAACAACCTTTATCGTCTTTTATGGTGTAATCTGCATTACAAAATTGCCCCTTTAAATGCAGGGCGTCATGTTTTTGCTCGTATGTGCCCCTGCAGTATTCTATCCAGTGGCCTGATCTCATGCAGGTGTCAGCACCTGTATTTATTTTGCTGAATGATTTTATCACCACAAAAAAAGAATCGCAGCTAAATTTAAGATGATATAATGAATAGCTTACTAATTGCGATTGTTTTGTTACAGAATCCTGCTGCCACTCACCCTGCAGGTAGTCCTCGCCGGGTGTTTGCATATTTGGGTTCAGATGACAGGAAGACAAGCCGAAAGCTAAAAGCAAAAAGCCTAAAGCCGGGAGGTAAAAGGTAAAAGGTAAAAGGCGAAAAGTTTTTTGCATCAACTATATGGATAAAAGCGATTTTTCAAAGCCCTCTTCTTTGGAGAGGGTTGGGTGAGGCGTGGGGCATTTATTTAAGACTTCCGATCATATCTTCGGGGCGTACCCACTGGTCAAATTGCTCGTTTGTAAGTAAGCCAAGGCCTAAAGCAGCTTCGCGAAGTGACAGGTTTTCTTTGAGTGCTTTTTTGGCGATTTTAGCTGCATTTTCATAACCGATGTGCGGGTTCAATGCTGTAACCAGCATCAACGAATTTTCCAGGTGTTTTTTTATACCTGCATAGTTTGGCTCAATGCCTGCGGCACAATGGTCGTTAAACGAAGTACAGGCATCGCCAATTAAACGGGCGGATTGCAAAAAGTTGGCTGCCATAACGGGTTTAAACACATTCAACTCGTAATGCCCGTTGGAGCCTCCAATGGAAATAGTTACATCATTACCCATTACCTGTGCCGCAACCATGGTAACAGCCTCGTTTTGGGTTGGGTTTACCTTGCCCGGCATAATGGATGATCCGGGTTCATTATCAGGAATATGTATCTCTCCAATGCCCGAACGCGGTCCGGAGGCCAGCATACGGATATCATTTGCTATTTTCATTAACGATACGGCTATTTGTTTTAACGCGCCATGACTTTCAACAATAGCATCGTGGGCAGCCAATGCTTCAAATTTATTATCAGCTGTGCGGAACGGCAGGCTGGTGAATTTTGCAATATATTCTGCTACTTTAACATCATAGCCTTTTGGCGTATTAATACCCGTGCCAACAGCTGTACCGCCCAAAGCCAGCTCTGAAAGATGGTCAAACGTGTTTCTCAATGCCTTTAAACCATGATCCAGCTGGGATACGTAGCCCGAAAACTCCTGCCCTAAAGTGAGCGGAGTGGCGTCCATCAGGTGCGTACGCCCAATTTTTACTACGCTTTTAAAAGCTTCGGATTTTGCTTTCAGCGTATTGCGTAATTTTTCAACCCCAGGTATAGTCACATCGGTTACCATTTTATAGGCGGCGATATGCATAGCCGTTGGGTAAGTATCATTTGACGATTGTGATTTATTTACATCATCATTGGGATGGATAAAAGTTTTGCCCTCACCAAGTTTATTACCCTGCAATACATGGGCCCGGTTAGCGATCACCTCGTTCACATTCATGTTTGATTGTGTGCCCGAGCCGGTTTGCCAAATCACCAGCGGAAATTCGCCGGTTAATTTGCCTGCGAGTATCTCATCGCAAACCTCTGCAATCTGGTCGCGTTTTTCGGCAGGTAAAACGCCTAAATCAGTGTTGGTATAGGCGGCTGCTTTTTTAAGATAGGCAAATGCAGCAATAATTTCCTTTGGCATGGATGCCTCGGGGCCAATTTTAAAGTTATTGCGTGATCGTTCGGTTTGCGCCCCCCAGTATTTATCGGCAGGTACCTGTACCTCGCCCATGGTATCGTGTTCAGTTCTGAAACTCATGTAAGATGTGTTTTTTGCAGCGGCAAATTTAAGGTTTTATGTGGTGTTAGATAAATGTGAATGAATAAACTTTTTTAATCCCATTTAATTCAAATAGATGCAATGAAAACGAAAATTATTTAAAAACAAAAAGGGAAGCTTATGTATACAAAAGCTTCCCTTTTAGGTTATCTGCAATCAATTCTTATTTCTACGACAGTTTTTCAATTTCATTAACGGAGAGCCCGGTGTACTTGGTAATCAATTGAATGTCCCAATCTTTATTTTTCATTCTTAGGGCGATTTCTTTTATGCTCTTCCATACCCTCGGCCATACCTTCTTCAAAACCTTCTTTCATCCCTATTTCAAAACCTTCTTTTTTAGCCTGATCAATCAATAATTCTTCAATGCCATGGTGGTAACCCTGTTTGTTATGCTTAATCAATTCTGTTGACTACGATAGTTTTTCAATCTCTTCAACGGAGAGACCAGTAATATTAGCGATCAGGTGGGTATCTAAACCGCTATTTTTCATTTTCAGAGCGGTTACTTTTATACCTTCTTCCACGCCTTCTTTTTTGCCTTCCTTTTTGGCCTGGTCTAACAATAATTCTTCAATGCCCATAGTGGTGCTCCTTTCTGTTAAAATATTTAACTCCCTTACAAATTTAGCAGATATTTCCGGATTTTCAAAACGCAGATAATAACGTAAAAAGGTCATTATCTTTCTTATTTTTTCTTTCGGCATTTGTTTGGTTAGCAAACGTTTGGCCAGGTTGTAGGCCAGTTCAAACAATTGCTGATCTTTCAGCCCCGGGCGCGACAATGATAATTTAGCTGAAAGTACTGCCATCGCAAAGGGGTTATTGCTGGCTTCAAGTTCCGCATCGCTCTGATCTATAATTTTATAGGTATTAAAGCTGTAATATACCCTGGTACCTAAAAATTCCCGTTCATAGTATTGGGGATGAAAACTCTTATTTGTATCGGCAAATATGGCAAAAGCAGTAATAGGCTTGTCATATTGATCCAGTATCCGGTTAAAGTATTGAAACATCCGCTTGGCAAAATCATGGTCAGTATAGCCCTGTACTTCCACATGTACCAGTATCCATTCTTCCCCGCCGGTACGGGTAAATACTTTAACCAATTTATCCACATAACGTGTTGCATAAGTGTCAGCATCGGGCGGAAAAAGCTGGTCAAGCTCCTTATCTAAGTATTCAAAACCCTTATTCAGGTCAAACAGTTTGTCAGCTTCCGGGTAAAAAAACCGCAAAAAATCATCAAATAAATCTTCTAATACACCTTTCCACAACAGGTCGTTTCTTTTCATCTAATAAATGGCTAAAGCTGGGGTAACAAAAAATAATACTGATAATTCAATTGGTGCGACCGTTCGCTTTGCACCCCAAGTGTTTATCGGCGGATATCTTAACCATCGTATCGTGTCCGGTTCTGAAACTCATGGTATATGTGGTTTTTAAAGGGGCAAATTTAGGGTTTTATGTGAGTTTATTATGGTGGTATAAAATTAATACACCGTATTTTTTGCGCTTAATACCGCCAGATACTAATGTATATGGTTTGTTTGCTGTTTGGCGGTTGTGTATGTTTAACAAGTGATGCAGTTTTATATCAACCAACAGAAATTAAATATGAAATTATGAACCTGCAAATAAAAAAGAAGCTCCTTGCGCTGGTAGTATCGCTTGCAATGGCAATCACCGGGTTTTGCCAAACGACGCTGATCAAACAATCTATAAAAAACAAGTCACACACCAAAGCCGATACGCCGGTGTTACATAATGACCAATCGCTTTTTGGTGGTCTTTTTTATTTCGGCCTGCCATTTGAAAGAAACCTGGGTATAAGGTTTATTAACAATGGTAAAGCGAAAAGTGAAATATACGAGGGGCTTCGCTGGAACCAGGCATCCCTAAGCAATTCTATCAGAAGCATTATTATTGATGGTGATTGCGATGTGGAATTTTGTTGCCTGGATATAAATGAAAAAAATGCGGGCGACTACAGGTACTGTGTCGTGAAGAATAATAATGAAGGGCTGGCATTGTGGATTAAGCCATCGGTTTTTATATATTCCCGTGATAGAAAATTTAAGTACGCCTATTTAGGGCGTTTTAACTATGCACAGCACCAGGTTTTAAAAGTGGAAATATACAATGTCAAAAACAATTTTCTAAAAGACGTTATGCTGACAGGCTGGCGAAAACTTGAGCCCGCAAAGATCAGGGGCTTCTTTCAATTTACCAGCAGCGAGTCCCGTTCTCCTGGCGGCGTACAGGATTGGGTGGAAATGGACCGTTTGGGAAAAACAAAGGAAAAATACGTAAAACCATTAAACGGAATGCAGACAATATTTGAACGTCCATATAAAGACTTCATAGAAACCACTTCATTAAAAGATATAAAATTCAGGATAACGGATTCCTTGCAAAATTTGCACTTTTTTATTGATGATGATTGGCCAGTGTTATACAATTACACGGTAATTCTTAAAAGAGAAGTAAACGGGCAAACTGAAAACATCAGTTTGGGTGAAACAAATAGCTTAAGTGGAACCGAAAGCAACTATGAACTTGATAACTTTGATCTTAATAAAAGGTTTTGGAATAATCCGGGAAAATATAAACTCATATTTATCCCTAAAATAATAAAGCTTGGGGATCAACCATTACAGAAGGTTCCTGATTTGTCGACCAGCATAGGTTTTACCGTTTTACCTTCAAAAGACGAGTCTGTGCGGGTTTCGGTTAAAATATTGATTTTCTTGGCTGCGGTCATCATTTTTATAGTGATCATTATTTTTGTTTATTACATCAGGCAAAAAGTACTTTTGGCAAAAGAAACGCAAAACAGGAAAACGGCGACACTTCAATTACAATCAATACGGTCACAGCTTAACCCGCATTTTATTTTTAATGCACTGGCAGGCATACAAAACCTGATAAATAAAAATGAGGTTGAAAACGCCAATAAGTACCTTACCCGTTTCGCCCGGCTCACCCGCAATGTATTGGATGATGGCCAAAAGGAATTAACTTCTATCGAGCACGAAATAGATCTGCTGACTGATTACCTTCAAATGGAGCAGATGCGGTTTGGCTTTAATTTTAATATTAACATCGATAATAATGACATTGACCAACAGATAGAAATACCTGCGATGCTGTTGCAACCCTTTGTGGAAAACGCAGTTAAGCATGGTGTTTCTTTCCTGAAAGATAAAGGGGTGATCACGATCAATATCATAAAAAAGGATAACAATTTGATACTGACTGTACAGGATAACGGCAAAGGGTTTAGTGAAGATCACCCTGGAGGGATGGGCTTTAAGCTTTGTGAAGACAGGGTAAAATTGCTGAACAGTATATATAAAAATACGGTTATCTTGCTGTACAAAAAGTCGGACAGTAATGGTACATTGATCACTATCGAACTGAACAACTGGTTATAAAGATGAAAGCGTTAATTGTTGATGATGAAGTGTCAAACCGCGAAAACCTGCAGCAATTGCTGCGAAGGTACGCACCGGATGTAAACGTATGTGCCCTTGCTGAAGACGTTGACCAGGCATTAAAAGTAATAACACATCAGCGGCCCGAACTGGTGTTCCTGGATATACAACTACAGGATCAATCAGGATTTGATTTATTAAAACAATTGTATGAAATAAATTTCGAGATCATATTTGTTACGGCTTATGATCAATACGGCATACAGGCGGTAAAATTCGCCGCGCTTGATTACTTGCTGAAACCCATTGATATTGATGAACTGACAACGGCCATCGGCAAGGCACGCAAAGCTATCCAGCGAAAACAAAAGAATGAGCGATTGAATTACCTGCTTGAATATTTGAAGGACGACAACCAGGTCAAGGCCCGCATTGCACTACCCATGTTTGGTGAAACCAGATATGTTAACATCAATGATATTGTACGCTGCGAGGCCGACAATACCTATACACGCTTTTTGCTAACAGGCGGCGAGCAGATACTGGTATCAAAAACATTGAAAGAATATGCTGATATGCTTGCTAATTATGGTTTTTTACGAACACATCAATCGCACCTCGTTAATACGGCCTATATTAAAAGCTGGCTTAGGGAAGATGGCGGCAGCCTGCTTTTAACCGATCATACTAAAATACCGGTATCAAAACTTAATCGCGAAAAGGTAAAGGAGGGTTTGATAATAAAATTTAAGCTGTAAAATAAAGCAGTAACCTATTTCAGGTGCAATAACCTATAGGCTTCTTTTTGAGTGTCAATTGCTAATTCTTTTATTCCTTCTGATGAAACTGTTTCTTTTGGATTAAGTTTTACCATGAATATTTCATCATCGTTTAAATAATATCTTTTCTCTTTTTTCGATGCTGTTTTAACATGGCCGTTATTGGCATTAATAGGTACATCATATCTATCTTCTTCAAAATAATAAAAGATCAATCTTTTGTTAAAAAAATAATACTCCGTTAAAGCTTTACCGGTTTCACCGTAGTAAATAGCTTTTATTTTTTTAATTGTATCTCCTTTGAAATAGAGGGATATTTCATTTCCCTCAGTTGATTCAGCCGTATCCTCTTTTATTATTTTTCTATAAGATTTTAATGATCCATTAATTTTAGCATATTCAGCTTTTATAAAATTGATTTTAGAAGTATCACCAACATTTTGCCCATAGATAAGACCTGAAGATAAAAGCAATACTAATGTAATGGTGCTGATGTAAAAAGTTTTCATGGACGGATTTAATAGATTAATATAATTGGTGTTGTTACTTGTTAACTTTGCATTTGTTGCATATGTCCCAACAAAAAATTAAGGAAGCAGTATATGGGTTGTTGCAGCAGTAAAGTTAGCATTTTAGATGGTTTTGCCCGTGAACATGTAAATCCTTTTATTACAAAATCGGATAACTTTATTAATCTGTATTAGGCATAACACGTTTTATTTTTAGCTTAGTACCAATTAATCATAGTTTGATTTTTATACCAATATCCACCATCAATTTATCATGAAAATAGCGACTTATAATGTAAACAGCATAAATGCGCGGCTGCCTGTGCTGCTCCGCTGGCTTGAAGAAACTGCGCCTGATGTAGTTTGCCTGCAGGAATTGAAAGCCCCCCAGGAAAACTTTCCGCAAAAAGCTATACTGGATGCAGGTTATAACGCGCTTTGGCACGGACAAAAAAGCTGGAATGGTGTAGCTATCCTTGCGCGCAACGCAAATATTGAGGAGGTGTGTCGGGCGCTCCCGGGCGACCCTGAAGATGAGCACAGCCGCTATATTGAGGCTGTGGTAAATGGCATTACCGTTGGCTGTCTCTATCTGCCAAACGGTAACCCGGCCCCCGGCCCAAAATTCGATTATAAACTCCGCTGGTTTGAACGGCTGACTATACACGCTGCTGATCTTTTTGCTTCCGGCAAACCTGTGGTACTTACAGGCGACTATAACGTTATGCCTACCGAACTGGATGTTTACAAGCCCGAACGCTGGGTGGATGACGCGCTCTTCAGGCCGGAAACCCGTGCAGCCTTTAAAACACTTGTTTCACAGGGGTGGACAGACGCGATACGAAAACTTTACCCTGATGAAAAGATTTACACCTTTTGGGACTATTTTCGTGACGCCTATGGCCGCGATGCGGGTTTACGTATCGATCATTTTCTGCTTAGTCCGCAACTCGATAGCCGCCTGCTCGCCGCCGGAGTAAACCGTAATGTACGGGGATGGGAAAAATCAAGCGATCATGCACCGGTATGGATAGAGTTGGCTGATGTGTGATGCTTAATTGTGTTTACGTATTTAGCTGACCACAGTAGTGGGCCAATTGGGGGAACAAATGAGAAAGCTTTCAAAATTCTCTTTTGGTACT
>Ga0302221_10002633_pt1 | contig 11129 bp, 1 predicted proteins | sample II_Palsa_E2_1_FD_193517 | JGI IMG/M metagenome (GOLD analysis project Ga0302221, IMG submission 193517) | Peat permafrost microbial communities from Stordalen Mire near Abisko, Sweden - II_Palsa_E2_1 | ecosystem: Environmental > Terrestrial > Soil > Palsa > Peat permafrost | place: Sweden...
GCAAAGGCAAAAGTAAAGGCAAAGCCTTAATATAAGCAAAATAAGGACAAAGTTCGACGCAAGTTATTAACTTTAATAATAATTTATATAATAAGTAGCAAAATTAGACCCTTTAAATAAAATTGTCCTCTAAATTATCCTTTAAACTATCCTCTTAAACTATCTTTTAAAACTATCTTCTTAAATTATCCTCCGAAACTATTATCTTAAACTATCCTCCGAAATTGTCCTCTTAAACTAACTTCCAAAACTATCCTCCTAAATTATTCTCTTAAACTATTTCTAAATTATCCTTTAAATTGTCCTCTTAAACCGTCCTCTTAAACTATCTCTAAACTGTCCTTTAAATTATCCTCTTAAACCGTCCTCTTAAACTACTCTTTTAAACTGTCTTTTAAGCTTCCCTCTTAAATTGTCCTCTTAAACCCATACTAGCCTCTTAAACTAGCCTCTAAAACTGCCCCAAAAATTCTACTATTAAAACTGCCCTCGAAAACGTCTTACTAGCAAAAATGACTTAAAGAAGCATCCTTAAAATAATATAGCCAAAGTTAATAAACTTAGCAGTTTCTTTATCATATTAACTTATAATAGGATTTTCTTGTTGCGAGTATAAAATTATAGTTAACTATAATTATTCGTTTATCTTATTTTTGCTATTATTGCAAAAAAAAAGGAGTTTAACTTATAAGCATTTAAACTAGCCTTTTAATTACCCTTTTAAACTGTCCTTTTAATTATATCTCTTACTTTAAAGACTTAAGCTAAATCCTCGACGTAGTAATAAAACCCTCGTGTTATTACTATAAATAAAAGAAAAAGGTTAGTGATAATAGTAACGATTTTGCCCCGTTAAAGGCTTATAGTTATATAAGCAGCTAAACTATATTACCCCTCTATTTGCATTACAAGTTCCTTAAATTATACTAAGAGGCAAAGCAAGAGCTAGTAAGGCGGGAGCTAGTAAAGCAAGAGCTATTAAGGCAAGAGCTAGCAAAGCAAAAGCTAGCAAAGCGGGAGCTAGCAAGGCGGGAGCTAGCAAGGCAAGAGCTAGCAAGGCGGGAGCTAGCAAAGCAAGAGTTAGTAAAGCAAGAGCTAGCAAAGCAAAAGCTAGCAAAGCAAGAGCTAATAAAGCAAATATATTACTATTTGCAAACTTAGTTGTAACTTTTGCTAATTTTTTAAACTTTACTTACTTAAATTAGTTCTTATATACTATTATTTTGTTGTCTTCTTTATCTAAGAGTATAAATGTAATTTGCGCCGGCAATTACTCTTTATTATTAGCCTTGTCCGCTTTAATAGCATTAAAGTCCTTAATAAAGTTGCAAATTATAGTTAAAGCTATTTTTGTAGCTTTATTTATCGGAATACTAGTTACGCTAGTATTAATAGAAGGAAACGCGATTGACGCGCATTCGAGATTTAAAGCTATTTATAAAGCGTTTTTGTATATGTAAGATAACTTAATATTTATTCGAAATCTTTAATAGTTAAGAAAATCCGGCTTTATAATATTAATAATATATTATACGTTTGCTATATTATAGGGGAGTATAAAGTACGCGTACTTTATGCTACTATAATTAGGGTAAGCATTTTAAAGTTTTTCAAATAATCCGTTACTAGCAAGTAATTGCATTTAAGTATTAATAAAGTTTAAATTGCTGTTAAATTTGTAGTAATTAAAAAGCAAGGGACTAGTTATATTAATAATTGCATTTATAGCAAATTATATAATATCTTTTATAATTATATTAACTTTAACTCCTTAATATAATATAATATATAAAACGTTATTTGCTTGCTTTAGTAGCATAATAATAAGATATTCTTGCAAAGTTACTTTAAGAAAAGTCAATAATAGGGTTAAAACTCGGAGTAATTGTCAAGTTTAAATTACTTAAGTTATAATATAATAAAGGATAAAATTTAAGTATTATATATAAAGAAGGCATATATACGCAAACATTTATAAGTATATAAAGAAGACTGCATTAATATTAGCGCAATATTTTAAGATTAAGTATTAGTTTAACTAAAAGCCTCTCCTTTTTTAAATCGAGAATAGTTAAAACACGCTCTTTATAACAATATTATTCTTATTAATTTACAAATAGTAAAGGCTTTATTTATAATAGTATTAAGGAATATATTTAATAAGAAATACTACTTTATCTTTAGCGCGCTAGCTATTATTTATTAATAGCAATTTATATTAAAAATTTATTATCCTCTTAAACTATCCTCTTAAATTGTCCTCTTAAGCTATCCTTTACTTAAGCTATCCTTTGAGCTATTTTCCTCTTAAGCTATCCTTTAAGCTATCCTCCTCCTAAGCTATCCTCCTAAGCTATCCTCCTTTTAAGCTATCCTCCTCCTAAACTATCCTTTTAAGTGTCTTCTTAAACTATCCTTCTTGCCTCTTAAAGACTTTTAATAATAAAGTTTAATATATTATTTGTTAGCATTTGTTAAAGTTTAGCTAAGTTGCTTAACAATTTCTCGATAAAAGTTATACTTTGCAAAATTACGCATTTTATAGCAATTAAAAAGCTCGGCGTGCTTACTTAATAGCTCTTTTATAAACTAAAGCCTCCTTATTACAAGCTTCCTTCCTCTTAATTAAATAACTATATATAACTACTTTGCCTTTATTACTTGCGACAATTATAAGCCTAATTCGCGTGTTATTTGCGCACCTTTATTAATAATAGTACAAGTATAATAGTGCTCTTGTAATTAATCCTTATTATCGACTTTACCGAAAGAATATATAGCATTCTTTATTTTTATAATCCCTCTTAATAATAGTATCTTTCCCTTTAGTCTCTAACGTACGCCTCGCTAATAAAAAGAGCTTCTTTAAGTAATACGCTAAGCTTAAAATTAACTTTATATCTTGCAATATATAATACTTAGCCGACCCCGACGCTTTTAACGCTTTATACTTGCTCTCCGCTAAGTTACTTTACTATTAACAATTAATTAAATAACCGAGCAATTAAACGTTAAACAAAATACCCTTTTAATAGTATAAAATATAAATAAGAGGCCGGAAGGGAAGCAAAGAAGGGAGTGCAGCTATAAGCCCCTTAACCAGCTAAATTTGAAGATATTAAAGAGGAATACTCATTTTAGCTTAAAGAATATGCTATTAAGTAAGGGAATTAGTTTATTTAAAGCTTTCGGTATTAAAATATCTAAAATTAAGTATATTATATAATAAAGTTTGCCTTACTTGCATTATACTTTAAGTTGCTTATTGCCTAAAAACGATTGACCTTTTAAAATATCGTATAAGCTTTACGCGATTAATTTTAGCCCTCGGAAGATAATACTCGGGATCAAGTAAAGGAAGACTATTAGAGAATACTCGAGCATAGCAAATTTAGCTCGATTAATCTTAAAGTTTAATTGTAAAGAAATATTAATAAAACCTTTTTATAATATTAAATAAAATAGTTTCTTATTATAATACAAATTTCTTAAGTAATAAAATTAAGTATAAAGTTAGCTAAAATAAGTTAGCAAATTTATATATATATTTTATTAGCTATAATAAAATTAAATAATTTAAAATTTAAACTATTTTATAATAAATATTATAATATCGGCTAGTAAGCGCTTTCTTTTATCGAGATTTGATAACAAATTGCAATTTAAGGCCTCGCCGGGTTCTTAAATTCGTTAATTATAAAGTAAAGCAAAATTTTGCCTTAAATTTAATTAATCCTTAAAGATATCCTTTAAAAACTTTTTAAAGTAGCAAAAAGCAAAGCAACAAGCGATATTAATAGCATTTTATACTAGCGAGTTAGTTAAATTATTTATAGTTAATAAAGAAGACTTTTTGCGCTATAAAGCCGAGGCGCTTAAGCTATTTAAAGATTAATAACAAAAGTTGCGTATTATATCTTATACAAAGAAATACTTCTAAAAAAAGGGAATAAACTAATTAAGCTATATATAAGGAATTTAAATTTAAAGTTATAAATGCATAACTTAAATTAAATACTTTCGATAAAGAGCTAAAAGTTGCTTTTTACATTCGAAGATATTATATAATAGCTAGACTTTGCTTTATTAACTTTATTTACGCTAATATAAATGCCTAATATTTTTGCAAAATTAAAATAAATATTATATACTTATTAGAGAATAAATTAAGTCTCGACTAAAGAGATAATAAGTTTTATTTATAAATATTAGTTATATTAAACTAATAGCATTTTAAGTAAAGCAACTTGCTAATAGCTACTCGAGGGAAATGCAAAAATATCGAAGAAGCGTATTATATTATAAAAGAAGAGAAAGTAATTAGTCGAATTCTTAAAAGTTTTAAATTAATTAAATAATAGCATTAATAATAATAATTACTACTTTATCGAAAAGAATATTAAAAACGGAAATGTTACTTAAGACAAAGATTATAACAACTTTTAGCGATTTCTTAATATATATATAAATAACTTAAATAAAGACGACAATAAAGTAAAATCTAGTAGCACTAAAAGAAAAGGAGACTTTTTGCAATATAAAGCCGAGGCGCTTAAGTTACTTAAAGATTAATAATAAAAGTTATAAGTTATATTTTATATAAAGAAACACTTTTAAAAGAAAGGGAGACTTTTTATAGCATAAAGCACTTTTAAAAGAAAGGGAAGCCAACTAATTAAGCTATATATAAGGAATTTAAAACCAAAGTTATAAATATAAAACTTAAATTAAATACTTTCGATCGAGAGCTTCTTATATTTAAAGTTAAACTAAACTAGTTTAAGAGGATAGTTTAAAAGGAGGGCAATTTAGGAGTATAGCTTAAGGGACAATTTTAAAAGACAATTTTAAGGGATAATTTAAAGGATAGTTTTAGAGGGCAGTTTTAAGGGATAATTTAAAGGACAGTTTTAGAGGGCAGTTTTAGGGGATAATTTTAGGGGATAGTTTTAAAGGACAGTTTTAGAGGACAATTTTAAAGGACAATTTAGACACTAAAACTGCCCCCCGAAACCGTCCGCTATAGTAGCTACTTAAAACACCTTGCCTCCCGAAACTTTCTAAGCGCAAAATAGTAATAGCGTAAATCTTTTACCTTTATACTAATAATAGCCTCCCTTAAGCATATATTAATAGTAGCACTACTAGTAAGCTCCTCCTCTTTAGCCGTAACACTTTAACTTATCCCGCATATATTATAGTATATATCCCTTTAACTTGCAATTTTGTAACTAACTTCGATTTACCAGCCTTACGCTTATATAAGATAAGCCGAAAGCAAATTTATTGTAAAGAATATTAAAAGGTTTTCAAAAGCTTAAATAGCCTTATAAAGTATAAGTGTAAACGGCTAGCTAAAGTCCGCAAGCGTAAAGCGTAATAGCAAGATACTCGCTATAAGGAAAGAGAATACTATTTATAGTTAAAGCTATCGATATAGCAAAGAAATAACTTTTAATAGTTAAATATAGTTATTTATAAGAATTATATTTTAATAAACTTTAATAAAAGGGAATTTCTTAGATTTTTAGCTTATAATATTAGAAAGTAAAGCGCGAGGTATATTTATTAGCTTTTATCTCTTATATTTCTTTATATAATCCTTATAAACTTGCAAATAGTAGCTTTTAATAATACTTTTAAAGAACTTTATTATAAATAAGCTTATCGATAATATACTAGAAGCAAACTTATAAGACAAATACGCTTAAGATATAATATATATCAAGTATATTATAACTAAAATATCGGGAACCTTTAGTATAACTTGGCTTATATAATTTAAAGAAGAAGGGGAAAGCAAATGCTTTGCTAAGCAAATTGTTATATTAGACGAGATTAAGCTTAAAGAAACACTAATAGCTATTTTGCAAATAAATAAAGAAAACCCTTAATAGCCTTTTATATTAAGGCATAACTAGAGCTTAGCGTCTTAGTTCTCGAGGGCCTAGTATAATAAGCAAAGTATTAAAGAGTTTTTTAAAGACCCGGAGTTTATAATAATAGCGCAAAAACGACTAAAAGCAATTAAAATATATAATAATTTAATATAAGTTATATATATTATATTATATAATATTTTAAACGGCAATTAATAGTACTAGCAAACGTTTATTATATAAAGCTAAGTTAAAAGGGCAAAGGCACAAATATATATTATAATATTTTATTTAATTTAAGCTTATTTAAAGTTCCTTTTAAGGCATCGGCCTTTCGCGTTTAAGCTTATATAAGCCCTAATAAAGAAGTATTATAGTAGTTAAAAGACGAGAGTATATAATAAAATGTATATAGCAAATTAGTAATAAAAGAAATAGTTTAAGCTACTTTTAAGCGCAATAATTATGCCCGTATTCCTCTTTACTAATAAAACGCTAATAACACAATTATAAGGTAACTAGTCGACCTAGCTTATTTATATAACTATTAATAACTTTAAGAGAAGCGCTTATCGGAAGCAAACGTTATTAGCTAGTCTTTTAATTAATTTCTTGCCGATTTCGAAGGAAGTTACTAAGTCCTTTAACTAAGATATAGCTTATAAAATTAAGTCTAATCTCTATTGCTAATATATAAGCATTATTCTTTAACGTTTATAATATCTTTTAAAAAAATAAAACGCTAGCTAATAAGATATTTAGCTTTAAAAAACCTTGCAAGAACTAGCTAGCTAGTTTCTTGCGCTAACGGCCACGTATAGCACTATTATCTTATTATTTCGAATATACTTTATAATTATAAAGAAGTAGCTTTTATAATAAAAATTAAGAAGAATAAGCAATATAGTATATATTAAGTACTATCGAAGGAACTTTAAGACCTCTTAATATAGTAGCTACTAAAAACGCATAAACAAATGCGCTATTAAATGCAAATGCAAAGTAATAAGAAAATTAACCCGACTAACTAAGATTAAGTGCATTAAATAAAATACTTTACTTAAAGTTATTCGTTTATAAACATCTACGAAGCAATATCTATTAATATGCTATACCAACTTTAAAAGGGCGTCTTTAAAGACTTTATTAACTAGATCTAATCTCTTATATAAGATTTATTTCCTAGTTAGCAAGTTATTAAAGTAAAGAAGAAGAAAGATCGCGCGTATAATAAATTTTTAGCGCTATATAGCTCGATGCCCGGTTTACTATTATACCTTTATACTTTAGCCTAAAACATTTTAATTATTTTAGCCATATTTAGCAATAAACAAGTAATAAAGAGCAAGCTTTAATATAAATCCTTATTCTTGCAATCGCTTTACTCTTTTATTATAAGGCGCTATCCGCATTAGCGTACGCTCGAGCCTTAGTCGACTTTATTTTACTAGCATAATACCGAATATATAATAACATTATTTTACGCTATATGTCTTAAGCTCTTTTTCGTATCGATAATATTAAAGAAGCATTTGCCAAGTATCGACCGACAAATAGCAACGACGAGGCTTACTAGAATTACCTTAAATTTCACGCTTTAAAGCATTATATTAATTTTATTAAAAAGTATAATATATTAAACGGATTTGATATTAAGTATATAAAGATAAATTATATATATCGGGTTAAGGACTTTTAAGATTATATTAACAAGAATACGAATTACTTTAACTAGATTATATTATAAAACACTTAAAATATTAATTATATAGCAATAAAGGACTATTTATTACACTTTTTTGGCAGATCTTTGCAAGAAAGAGCTAAGATTAAGGCGCAAGTATCTTTTATATTAAAAACCTTATTTAAAGTGCAAATATTTAATTATAAGAGTTTACTTTAAAATATTTAATTTAAATTACATTTACTTCGGCTTAATTGTAAAAACTATAACTATTACTTGCAAGGCTACGAGAGCAATTGGCTTTATTAGCTTTATTAAAGCTTTAGCTATATTTATTAAAGCGCGCCGGGCAAAGCTAGCAAGTAAACATATTAAAGATAATTTTAATAATTTATATAAAGTAGACTTTACTTAAGTGCACAATTACTTAGTATAGTTTTATCTTAGTATAAGATGCTAAAAGCGTATTAGCAAGGACGAAAGGGATAGCGAAGCTAAAAAGCTAAAGTTTTTAAGATATTTACTAAGTTAAAGGGGGATAAAATTACGTAATAATTTTTGCTAAGTCTAAAAGCACCCCCTTATTGCCCTTAATATACTTGTTAACGCGCTAATATTAAAGCAATTAATAAAGCCGAGACCTAAATAGCTATAAGCTTACCCTTTAAATAGTTAACTAGTCGGGCAATTATGCGCTTTAATTAAAGTAATAAATATAAGCTATCGAGTCGAATTTCCTCGAAAGTTATACTTTGCATATTATATAGCTTTAATTAATATTTACCTATTAAAAAATATAAGTATACTTGACCTAATATATAAGATAATAAAAGTATTTAAAGCTTAAGTGCTTATTACCGAGAGCCCTCGAATCTTAAAGGGACAGCGATTTTATTTACTTTTATTAGTGCTTAGAAGTGCATATGTTATATTATTATTATTTAAGGCTAAAGCCCGGGCATTAGATGTGTTTTATATTAATAATTATATTAATTAAGATGAGTATTAAGTGCTATATAAAGATAATTAAAAAGAGAAAGGGTATTAAAGAGCTAAAAAGATTAAAAAGCAATATAATCTTGCTAAGTAAAAGGCTAAGAAGGGAAAGGGTCTTAGGGAGTAAGTGTAAATAAACTATTTATATAAAATATAAAACTATTATTAAAAATGTCTTTAAACTATAAAAATATAGCAAGCAAAATTGTCCCTAAAAACGACTTTAAAATGCTACTATTAAAATTGCCCTTAAAAACGTCTTACTAGCAAAAATAACTTAAAGAAATGTCTTTAAAATAATATAGCTAAAGTTAATAGACTTAGCAGTTTCTTTATTATATTAACTTATAATAGGATTTTCTTGTCGCAAGTATAAAGTATCTTGTTTTGCTTGCTAAAGAATTAGCTAATACTTCTTATCCTAAACTAACCTCCGAAACTAGCCTCCGAAACTAGCCTCTAAAATTGTCCTCGAAACTAGCCTCCGAAACTAGCCTTTAAAACTGTCCTCGAAATTAGCCTCTTAAACTAGCCTCCTAAATTGTCCTCGAAATTAACCTCCTAAACTAGCCTTTAAAATTAACCTCCGAAACTAGCCTCCCAAACTAGCTTCCTAAACTAACTTCCGAAACTAACCTCCTAAACCGGCCTCTTAAACTAGCTTCTTTAATTAGCCTCTTAAATTAACTTCCGAAACTAACTTAGCATGCAACAACTTAACACTTTTATATAATATAAGCTAAGAACTTGCATCTCTCTTTAAGAGTCTATAAAGCTAAAATTAAGTCTCGAATCGGCAATATTATACAAAGAGGTTTTCTTTTATTAACCTTATAATTTTACTATATCCTATTATTGTGTCCTTTTATACTACTACCACGCGTCGCACGCTTAAATATATATATATAAAGGGCAATAAGGACGCGTTTAATAAAGCCGAAGGGAGGACAATTCTACGCCCGAGGACGCTTAAAGTATAGCAAAGAGGGGAGAAAAAGAAGGGCAAGAGGGAGGAGGAGGAAAGAGAAGAAGTCGATATCGCGCCTTTATACGCGCTTATTATAATTTTAAGCTTATTTTGTCGATTTTGCTATATAAATAATTTATATAATTCTTTTATTAATTTTTTCGACTATATATATACTACTTCCTCTATTTATTATTTATTTAATATTACTAAATTCAATTAATTTATAAAAGTATCCTTAAAATAAGGCTATAATAAAATTCGGCAAATTAGCTAAAGGTTTTATGCTAAAACTATTAATTTCTATACAAATTTTGTATAATTCGATACTAGAATATGCTATGCTAAGCACTTATAGCTTAAAGCTTAGCTAACAACAGCAAGTATAGCTAATAATAGCCAGCATAGCTAATAATAAGAATTATTGCTTTTATCGGATTACCGTTTTAGATAATATTTAAATAAACTAATACTATTAACTTTTCTTGAATTTTAGTGAGTAACCACGCTAAAAAGTCTTATAATTTCAGGCTAAGTCTCTTATAAGCCTTCTTTAAGTATTGCAAGCTACTTTTAAGGTATATTTACTATAATTATAAGGCTCTTGTCGCTTAAATAGCTTAAAAAATAGTATAGTTTAGTGCTTATACCCTATAATTGCGCCGACATTCGGTGGGCGTCGCTAAAGCTTATAGCTATAAGGCATATACGCTAAAGTCGTATTACTTTCTATTGCAATTTGTCGCAATTTGTCGCAATTTGTATAATCGAGAGTAGCACACTTAAATGACTTATTCAAAAAAGCTTATTTAAACAACTAAAAGAGAATATATTAAAGCTAATACTTAAAATATTCTTTTTGAATTTTTGAATTTTTTTAATAAGTGCGGTTGCCAAATAATTAATTGCCCCACTTGCTAATTAACTGCTAAGCGGCTACTAATAGCACCAAGCAAGTGCTAATAGCACGTGCGCCTAAGCGAAAAATCGTTGGCAAGTTTTTTTTTCCTGATGTTATTACTTAATTTAAAACCACTAAAGAGATATTAGCCCACTTAGCATTAGTTTATATAAATCTAAACCAAGTATAAAACACTAGATATAAGTATAATATACTAGTTATAAAAGGGACTTAAACTTTCGCTTAATTTTAAAATAAATTCTTATATTTAGCAAGAGAGGTAAAATTCTCTTACTTTAGCTTACAAATAAACTTATATAATCAAATTATGCTAGCCCTTTAATAGGGTATGGCTTTTAACTTGCTAAGGCTCCATTTATTGTGACGGCTCTGGCCGCCACCTACGCTACGGGTACTATACGGGTCCTGTATAGGCCCTGGGCTAAGGCCACGCTATGTCACCTGACTACTTACTATGTATATAGCTCACCTTTCCCTCCTTTACCCTCTTCTTCTTTCCTTAGCTTTAGATCTTCGCATATAGCCCAATTGTACAAGTTTAGGTGAAGACCTCTTCCTTTAGTGAAGTATATCCTAGTATACCTCGTAAGCCCGTCACATTATCTAAAGCTCTCTTTTACTCCGCCTAGGAAGGCCTCTTATAATATCCCTTACGCTTATAGTCTTTTGATAAGCTATAAA
>Ga0302221_10002634_pt1 | contig 11127 bp, 1 predicted proteins | sample II_Palsa_E2_1_FD_193517 | JGI IMG/M metagenome (GOLD analysis project Ga0302221, IMG submission 193517) | Peat permafrost microbial communities from Stordalen Mire near Abisko, Sweden - II_Palsa_E2_1 | ecosystem: Environmental > Terrestrial > Soil > Palsa > Peat permafrost | place: Sweden...
GAAAAAGTTATTTACAAGGTTTAGTTTATATATAAATACTAAGTTCTGCCGCTCCCCACTGCCTTTGCTAGTCTATGCTAGTGCATGTAAACATGTGATATGGGTTAAAACTATAACATTACCCCCCCTTTACAAATAAGCTTGTCCTCAAGCTTTATATTTTATAATTATATAATCGATTTTGCAATTCCTTTACAATCTGCTATAAAAATAGTTATATTTCTACTAAGTCACATGACAAGGCTGCCTTATTTGTTAAGCTGCCCCTAGAGGGGGAATTCCCTCTCTTAAGGTAGCTTTAGCTTTCAAGCTTTAACCCTTCTAAATTATTATCCTCTTTAGCTTTAAGGAACTTATCTTGTTGCGCGCATTCTAGCTAGTATAACAAGTTCCTTGGTAGGCCTAGCCGATTAAGGTATACACGATAGAACGCCTAAAGAATAATAGGGCTATTGCTAAGTAAAGAGGCTAAATACCAATTAAGATTAAGATTTTAACCCTTTTACTTTACTTGATATTTTAGCTTCCCTTGTATAAGCTTTACTGCTAAAACCTCTTGTACCTTATATTCTATTTTACTATCCTTGACTTCTAATAGCGGGGGCTCCGGATTAATTTGTTTAAGGAGAGGATTTCTAGGGTCTTTATATAGCTTTTTAGCATAAAATACTAGGTGTACTTTAATCGATTCAAGTATCTTGAGCTTAAATAAGTGTCTAATTTGTTCTAAAACCTTATATAGGCCATCTATTTGCTATGCTAATTTATAGCTTAGTTGATTATTGTTTTAGTGCTTTGTAGTAACTTAGACCTTATTACTTACTCTAAAATCAATTGCTTGCTAGTACTTATTTGCTTAAATTAAATATTGTTCTTGCAATTAAGCTATGTTTCTTTGTGTAATATTCTATAATTTATACAACTAGTTTACTAAGTTTTTAGCTTTTATACGATTTAGCTTCTCTTTTGGCATACAAGCTTTAATAAGTGTATTTTAATCAAATAAGGTGCGTAGTTTATAGCCCTTCTTAGTAAGGAACAGTAATTGACTAGTAGTTTTAAGCCAAAGGGCAGCTTGCTAGTAGTCTACAATTAGTACTTAGTTATCCTAGTCATCTTAATAATAGTTAATATAAAGGCGCAATTGTTAATCAAAATACTAGTTTACAATTTTAGTTTAGCTATTAGTTTGCAGGTGATTTGTAGTTAATAGCTTAAGCTTTATATTAACTTGCTTGTAAAACTTATCCTAGAAGTCTAATATAAATTAAGGGCCCTAATTTGATACAATTGTCTTTAAAATGCTAACATGCTATACTATATGCAATAGAAATAATAAAGCTAATTTGCGGGCTATAATTGTGTCTTGTATAAGTATTATAATTAGTTGTTTCTTTAGCCTTTCTACAAATATAGCTATTATATTATAACTAGCTTTGCTCTTAGGGCATTTCTTGAAATCGACTATAATATGCTACTAAGGCTGATCTGGAATAAGTAAAGGGTATAAGAACTTTAGTTTCTTATCCCTAAGAATATGCGAGCAGCTGCAAGTATAGCAATTAGCTTAATACTAATTAATATCCTTCTTCTAATCTAGCTAATAATATTATTGCTACAATAAATGACATAGTTTAATTTGTCCCAAATAGCTAAAAAGAGGTTAATTGTAAGCTTTATAGATAATTGCAGTCTATAAAGGCATCTTATTTGTAAGTATATTATCCGGCACATATAGCTTCTTGTACTATAGCAGTAAACTGTCTCTTAATTGCTATGTCTTTTCTTGCTTGAATTTTGCCTTTATATAAAGCTTTGCTAAGTTAAGCGAGGTTTAGTTAGCAATTAAGATTTTGTTTAATAGCTAAATGCTATTGTATAGCTAAGGAGTAAAGTCTATTGTAAGTTTTAGTTCTTATTCTAGTTCTAGTGCCGGTTTTATAAAGGCTAGTTGCAAATCTTGTACAATTGCTAGATTAATTTTTTTATAAGGGAGTAAAACTTGGGTTTTATACTCCTCAATTGCTTTGCCTTGTCCTTTAACATCTTTATACTTCTTGCTTAAAGCGTTTGCTTGTTTATTTGCTCTCCTTACTTAGTATATAAGCTTGAAATGGAATCGGGATAAGTATTTGGCCTATTATACTTGTTGCGCAAATAGCTTCTTTATAGTTATAAAGTATTTAAGTGCTTTATAATCTAAGTAAATTACAAAAGAGTCGGATTGCAATCCTTCTAATTTTGCACGCTATTGCTTAAATACTAGGATAATAGCAAGCATTTCTTTGTTGTAGATATTGTAATTAAGCTAAGCTTGCTATATAGTCTTAGAAAAGTAAGCTGTAAGGTGCTATAGCATGCTTTGCAAGTCTTGTTAAAATAAAATACTTGCTACTACTCTATTTGAGGCATTTGTTTTTACTATAATAGGCAAATCGGGCTAGTAATATTATAGAATTAGTGCTATAAGCATAGCTTGCTTTAATTGATCGAATGCAGATTGGCAGCTTATAGACTATAAGTATATAATTCCTTTATAGGTAAATTTGTTTAATGGTTTAGCAATTTGTTTATAATTTGTAATAAATTGCTAGTAAAAGTTATAGAAACTTAAGAAGGATTATATGCCTTTAATTGTAGTCGGTTTTTTTAATTCTTTATAATAATAACCTTTTTTAGATTTACTTTAATATTATTTGTAAAAATGATAAAGCCTAAAAACTTTATACAAGTGACATTGAATTTTGATTTTTTTAATATCGACTTGGAGACTTGCTTGACGTAGCTGTTTAAGGACTTTTTGTATATAGCACTTATGCTTTAAAGGATCTTTTAAATAAATAATAATATCATCTAGATAAGTAGTGCAAAAGTCGTTTAAATAGTCGAAAAGGACATTGTTTATATATTATTAGTATATAGCAAGTCTATTAGTTAAACCTTCTTATAAAACTTTGCACTTATAAGACTTGTAACAAGTATAGAAAGTAGTAAGTTCCTTTAAATTAAGGTCTATTCGAATTTTATAGAATACTTGCTAGATATTTAACCTTGTATAAACCTTTGCTTTAGCTAGTCGGGCAATAGTCTTATTGATAAGCGGTAATAAGTATTAATCTTTACAAGTAAAGTTATTTAACTTTTAGAAATCGATACAAAACTGTAAAGATCTATTAGCTTTCTTAACAAATAGCACCGGGGATGCAAAAGGTAATTAGCTAGCTTTAATAAAACCCTAATATAGGTTTTCCTCTAAAAATTGCTTTATTTCTTCGAGCTTTTGCATAAATTGCTAATATAAAGGAGAATATCTTATTTTGCTAGTATTAAAGTCTTTAAGCTAAATTTTGTAGTTATATAGTCGATGTAGTAGTAGTTTATTTGATGCTATCTTTGAGAATATATCTGCAAATTCCTTAAGTTCCTCTGGCAATATCTGCTATAGCTATTGCAATTCGGTTTTGTAAGGTTATTAGGCTATAGGATTTAATTCTAGTTCTTGCCCTTGTTTATAGTCCTCAAGCTTATAGTCTAATTTGTATAAAGACAATAAGAATAATGTGTTTTCGGAGTATTTGAGGTTTGTATAAAATGCTAGGTAGCTAATTTCGCAAATATTAATAGTTTTTTTAGGCTTAAGCTTCTAATTGTAAGTTGCTTTGCAAGTTGCTTGCATAGTTTAAGCTTATTGGTTTAACCTTATAGTTTATTATGCATATCCTTATATTATTGTTCTTAATTAGTTTTTTAGGTTATACAAGTTTAAGGGTCTAGCTTAAATATAGCTATAAGTCTCTAGCTATCCTTGGCTATTAGCTTTATATATCGATTAGCATCCTTTTGATGTATAAGGTTTAGAGGTTATAGTAGGAGGTTCTTCTTAGCAGTTGCTAATATGCGGTTTTAGCCTTTATCCTTAAAGTGATCTTCTAGCTATATTAACTGCTAGTTTTTGCAGTCAATTAAGACTTTTATTTTTGTAGCCCATTTGTGGCCTAATATTATATCTTGTCCCTTTAGCTATATAACTAGTATAAGAACCTTTATTTGTCTTTTATTAATAAGCAATATTAATTTTATATAATTAGTAATTGGTTGTGTAGTCTTGCTATCAAATCCTTGTATATTATAAGGTGTAAGTAATTGCTATACTTTTATATTAAGGAATCGAGTAGTAACCGAGCTCCCGCATCAAAACCCGTCCCGCATCAAAACACGCGATAAGACTAGCTGGTTCCGAACTTTAAAAACCTATTACTAAATAACCACGAATTATTTTCTAGTGAAATCAATGCAAGACGTGTAACATATAGCTAGCTTAAAGATGTACAATTTGGATTTTTTATCTATAGCGTGTAAGTAAATTAATCGCGCGACCGGTCCTCCTTATAACTACTACCCCCGATGCAACTCCCTCCTCAATTAGGACGACTAGTACAGCCTTCACTGTCGATTTTGCACGCGCCTTTGCTTTTGCAGGAGCCTTTCGTGCTTTTAGCACAGTCGGAGTAGCCTTTTTTGCCTTAGGAGCCACTGGTTTTTCCAATCCTTAAGTGATTTTTTGACCGCTTCTACCAATTTCTTCGCCGCCGCCTTTGCATCCCTTTCCACCTTCCTTTTTGCCTTCTCTTTTGCTTCTTCTACTTTTCTAATAGCATTTGCAGCCCGTTAGATCTTCCTTTAAAGTTTAGCCGCTTCTTTGATTTTCAAGGCCTCTTTCTCCTTATAATACTCCCGAGCCCTAACAACTTGCGCAAGGGAATAACAATTAATAATATCCTTATTTGGCTAGCCTGCCAAATTCAAACGAACACTTTACTAAGTCTTTTTCTTTTAAAGAATAATTGCTTTTTCTAATCCACGGTTTTCAGCTTATAAACAAGAGACTTAAGCAAAGAGATAAAGAATAGTAGTAAAGAGTGTCTTGACTTTATCGGCAATCGGGCTTTTATTATATACAACTTGAAATCGACAAATTGCTTTAAATGATTTAGGCGTTTTTAAGGCGCTTGGAGTTTTTTCGTGCAATGTAATACTCGGGCGAGTGATTTTTTAAATAATTTCCTTCCTATTAGTAAGCTAAATCCTTAACTTAGCAAAAGCCGACAATATATTCTCTTTTATAAAAGACTTATCTTAAGCTCTTTTAAACATCGGCCAAAAAAAGCTTTTTGACATTAAAATATACCCTCCTCTATCGTTTATCAAATCATTAAACTTAACGGAGTAATCGGTCGAGAGAAGTTTAAAAAAGTCCGATATTAAGGGGTTATAATTAGTAAGTTATATAAAGAAGGAGAATAAGTAAAATTATATTATATTAATTAGCTTAATTAACAAATACTATATTAATACGACTTAAATAACTATCGACAATTAAAAGGCGTTTTTGGGTTATACGCGCAAGCTTAGTATAACAATTAAAGACTTTTTTGAGCCACATAAGCCCGATACTATTATTCGACTAGCTATTGCTCGAGATAGTAAAGTGTGCTTAAAAATCGGTAATAACATCGTTTACCCAAGTGCTTATCAAGTCGCCAGAATCGCCCTTATATATTAATAATAGTAGTATCTATCTTCTAATTACTAATATGCAAGCTAAGACACTAATAAATTCGTAGCATCTATCTTGCTTTAACTTAGTAATTTGTCCCGACTTTAAAGCTTCTTGTATTATAATCCTTTTTATCGTATAACCTAATCTTATCAAAAAGCCTTTCTTGTTAAAGTTATATATGTTTTCGGCTATAATTCGATACTTTTTAATAATTATAGCAAGCTAAGAGTAAAGACTTATATATTAGCGGAATTTAAAGGATTATAAGGAAAATAACATATAATAATAATAAAAATGCAACTAATAATGCTAAAAAGAGTTGAAATATTAAAGTATACTTAGCACTAGCTTGTAAATTGTCAATATTCCGAAGGTATAAGCTCTTTAGCTTAATATTATAGCGCTTAACAAATTAGCCCACCTAGTTCTTCTTTACCGGGGCTCCTTTAATTTCCTTTGCAAGGTTCTTGACAATTTAACTAATAAGCGGCATTGCTCGGTTAATTAGAGTATTAATTCGTGCAATTAGAACCTCTTCTTGCTTATCGGTAAGGCATTAGCGCTAAAAGGAGTCGGCATCCTTCTTTGTCTTAATAAGCTTGCATATGCGCCTAAAAAGCGCACTATAGTTACACTTGTACTTTTTAGCTATATCGGAATAATATACAAACTCTCCTCTTTTAATTATAGCAACTGCTTCGTTAACAGCTTTCAATTTGGCGTATTTATCGCGCATTTTGTTTTGGTAATGAAGACGCATTTCGCGTGTTTTGATGCAGGACGGGTTTTGATGCGGGAGCTCGGTTAATAGCTACAAAATTGGTATTAATAAATGCGTATTTGTTTGCTCTAGTATTAATAAGTGTATAAGTTTTAATTCCTAATCTATTGCTGCTAATTGTATAAGGAAAGGTAAAAGAATCCCCTTTAAGCAATTAACTAAGGTTTACTTTGCACAAATTATTATTATATAACCTTAAAGTAAAGACTTCCTTTAAAGGTTATTGTTTTCTAACACCTCAAGTTCTAAGACTTCTTTCGACTTCTTAATAGCTTTAATATTTATATGCTTTAAGCAATTATTTATCTTATATCCCGATTCTTGACAAATAAAATACTTGCCTGCATTGCTTAACTACTAGCGTAAAGGATTTTGATATATAAGCTTTAAGAGGGCATTTTAGAAGGTATTTGTATAAAGGGTAATAGTCGGCAAGGTAGTTGTAGTTGTAATCGGAATTGCAAGTGCAATTGCAAGTGCAATTGTAAGGGTATTTGTCTTGTTTACATTATAAGGCTTTTGTATATATGACTTGCGCTCTTTAATAGCCTTTAAAGATTAGTTATAAATTGTATATTGCTTTGCAAATTTATAAAAGGTCAATTTTGTATTAAAATGCGAAATAACTGCCTTTTAAAGACTAAAGGATAGCTTGCTATTTAGCTTATACTTTAGTTTTGCAAGTGCGACTTTAGCCTTAAAAGCTAGCTGCAGAAACTTAGTATAAAAGTTGTGGAATGCTTAGGTAGACTTTATAAAAAGCTTCTTGAAATTGTTTTTAGCTATAAATAACTAATTCGGGTTCTTAAAGGCAAAAGTTAAATGGTCAAATAAATCTTAAATAGTTATATACAAATTAATAGCATTATCCTTTAAATGTGGAGAAATATGCTTTGTAGCTTTTACCTTTAATTAAGCCTTTTACTAATGCAAGCTTTATTAATTTAGTAAAGTAATAATTTGCATTCTTATAAAGCTTATTCTTAATTTAGGAGATTTAGTTAAAAAGACTGATATCTTTAATATCATTGAAGATAGGGGAATTAGGGAGCTTAGTGGAGCGTAAAGGGCATTGCGCTAAGGAGATAGTTATAGCTTGTCAGCAGTAGGCCTTAAGGAGTTCGGTTTAGAGGGCTTTGTTTTTAATATCAAGCTAGGCTAGTTGGGTTTATTATTCTAGAGCTTTAGCTTCTAAGATAACCACTTAATCCTTTGCATTATCGCATTAGTGAAGAGCTTCTAGTATCTGCTTGTAAAGCTGTTCAGGGTCTTGCTAGAATGCAAATTAGAGGTATTCAAGGTTAAATTCGGGTTCTTCAAGAATTAAGGAAAGATAGAAGAGTCAAGCATTTGTAAATTCAAGTTAAGGGCTAGCTGCACTGCTAGCCTCTAGTTTATAGTAATATTATGCCATTTTGTTTGTTTGTTTGTTGCCTATTGCAATAGGTCTTGTTTTGTATAATTTGTTTAGTTTAGTTTGTTTAAGTTTGTTGCAGGACAAAGGCAACGTGTTGTCTTTACTTGTACAGTTTAATTTTAAATCCTTTGCAAGATTGGAATTAGATTAAGCTTTAAATTATGTCACAAGCGCTAGATTTATAGCACAAAGTGCATGGGTTGAATAGTCTCAATTACGACTATTTAATGCTAAAGAAGGAAGAAGTTATTTACAAGGTTCGGTTTATATATAAATACCAAGTTCTGCCGCTCCCCACCGCCTTTGCCAGTCCACGCTAGTGCACGTGAACACGTGATATGGGTCAGAACTGTAACACTTGGGCAAAATTTATAAGAGGGGAAAAGGCTTAAAATACTTTATAAGAGATAATGCATTTAACAATAACACTTGTGCTTAGCATCTTTATAAAATGCTTACTTATACTTATAATAAGCATCTTAAAAAATGCTTATTTATAATTAGCTAATAAGATTTAAGGGTAAAGCTAATAAAATCGACTACTTTATATATATTAATAACCCTATTATAAAAGCTATCTTAAAGTTATTAAGCTTAAGTACTTATAAAGATGCTTATGCTTTCTTTAATCGAGTTAAAGAGAATAGTGAAGATAAGATTACTATGCTATTAGCCTCGAAAGATATTGCTATCTTATAAATTGTTATACTTAAATAAATAAATTACCTTAAAAAGTTTAAAAATAGCTAGCAATAAATGGAGTTATATTAAAGATATTATATAATATTGTCGCAGAATAAGCATAGCAAGGGGCAGTATATATTACACAATTAAGCATTGTGCAATAGTGGTTCCACTTTTGTGACAAATATTAATATTAAGTGAAATTATACTCTTTTAATAGTAAAAAGAGCTATTTAGCACTATACACCTTTATAAGCTTTTATTAAAGATTACTTTAAGCTTTCAAATCTCTACTTTAGCCTTAATTAGTGAAAGCACTTTAAGCAAATCTAAAAACTTCTTAAGCCTTTTAAAGAGCATATAAAGTTTATTTTTTATAAGGAGCTTACTTTATACCATATTTTAAACCTTTACTTGAAGCTTAAGAAAATATTAACTTTAATTGTAAAGAAGGAAGGAGAATGCGCTACTTATAATCCTTCTCTTATTAAAGCTACTTAAAGTGAACTTGATAAGTTTAATAAGTATTACACTAAGATAAAAAAGAATAATATATATTAAATTACTTGCATTTTAGATTTGGGAGTTAAGACAAACTAGCTAAAGAAGAATTAGCTTAAAGCTAATAAGATTATTATTCGAATTAAACCCTTTTTAAAAGAGGCATACTTAGCTAAACTAATACTCTTTATATTGTCTTGTAAAGGCTTTAAAGTAAAGAAGTCGAGTATAAAATTAGACTTTTTACAAGAATATAAAATTGCTATCTTTATGTCGGTCCACCTATAACGCGTAGCACTGTCACGTATTCGTGGAATGCTATTTGCGTTGGTAGGTAGATGATTTTCTTAAGAAGGATATCAACACTATAGTGTCGATATACTTCCTCGGCTACCTAATCCGGACTAGTGACTAGTGCTGTCACATGACATAAGGTCACGTGACCTAAAACTAGTGAATGCAAATATACCAACACTTTACTAATAATAACATTAATTAGTATATTGGTAGCCCAAGTATCAATTTTGTATTAAACAAGAAAGAGAGTCAAGTATAATAAGTACTAAATTAGTAAGAGGCATATAAGCAATAGTTTCCTTATAGATTTGCTATTATATGTAATTACCTCCCTATTTTAAGGGCAAAGGTAAACATTAAAAGGCTTTTTAATATTGCTAAAGAGATTTTAGGCCTTTGCTATACCTTAATAAGTGTAAAGACTTTAAGGGCTTTAGTCTTATTAAAAGATTATATTTGTTGCTTAGCAGCTAGCTAAGTCTAAAAAGTAGAAAATATCACGTGTTTATATTATAAATAATGTCTAAGTAGGTTCAAATTTAATAAAAAAATTATATGTTATAAATAGCTTTAAATTATAGGATAATATTACAAGAAACCTTATAATATAAATGCTCTTATAAATCATGTGAAGTTCGACGAATATTCGTCGAGCCTAAAAATATAATTCAACGAACTTCGAACTTCTAAAATCAAGGTTCGATTTGCACAAATTCGACGAATATTCGACGAATCGAATTAGTTTGCAAGTTCGATCGGAGCCCTAGAGAACATTCCTTAGCACCCCCTTAGGTACATCCGAAATACTCAATTCCCAGGTCTGTTCTTATTGTTAATAAAACTCTCACTTTGAGGATATATCGAGGCTTACATCATTAACAGGTATATAAATCCAGCGATTTAGAGAATCGGCCAATTTCTTAAATACTTTATCTAAAGTCCCATCATTGTAAATCAAATCCCAAACCGGTGGCTTCCACTCTGCTTGTATTGGTGACCAGATTAGCCCATGGAAGTGCTTATAGATTGCTTGTCTCTGCTAGTCTGGCCTTGACTTGAATAGTTGGGTTTGAGATTCTACTGGGATTAACTTCCGCCTAAGGGATGTGGGTGGTTAAGAAGTTCAGCGAGTAAGCCTCTAGCGTTCTGTGTAAGAGATTCCGGTGTCTCGCCATCAGCAGGTATAATCGTTGGGTTTGCGCCGAATTCAAGGAGGACTTTCACCACCTCTTCGCAGGAATAACAGATTGCAATGTGGAGGGCTGTTATTCTATCCTTTTCCACTGCGTCGGCTTCTCCGCCTACTTCAAGGATACGCACGGTATCCACATAGCCTTTATCTGCCTTACCTGCCGCATAGAAGGGAAGGGTGGTGTGTTTCCATATTTGTCACATAAGTTTAGGTCTAAACCCACGCCGAGAAGGGCCTTTACGATATCTTTGCTGCTTACTTTAGCTGCAATATGGGGCAGGTCCGCCCCTCAAAGTCGGTCGCAGAGTTAGCCCCAGCGGTTGCAACGATATCCAGAGCTGCCTTGGTATCTTTTTTGTTAAGCGTATGTACTGAGGCCGATAACTAGCTAAGGGACAAAACCCAAATTTGAGAATTCGAAAATCAAAAATCGCTAAGTAAAGTACTTAGTAAATTAATTAAAATATAATACCAAGTATTTTCTAAAAAGTTTAACTTTATATCATATTATTTATTTATAACCTCTTATATTATAAATAAAAATATAGTTTTATTAAAAAAATTTAACTTTTTTTTAACAAAAAATCCAAGTACTTTTTAGGTTTTCGGGTTTTCTTTGGGCGCATATTGTTGACTTCGCTTAATTTATTATCGCCTTAAGCCCAAAACCTCCTTTTCCCTCCCTTTTTAAACTT
>Ga0302221_10002635_pt1 | contig 11124 bp, 11 predicted proteins | sample II_Palsa_E2_1_FD_193517 | JGI IMG/M metagenome (GOLD analysis project Ga0302221, IMG submission 193517) | Peat permafrost microbial communities from Stordalen Mire near Abisko, Sweden - II_Palsa_E2_1 | ecosystem: Environmental > Terrestrial > Soil > Palsa > Peat permafrost | place: Sweden...
CCAATCCAAGTGGCCCAATCAGGTGACGCTCACGTGAAACTAGCTTCTGGCTAGGTAGGTACTCATCCCTGCCAAGTTTACTGCCCTCCTTCGCGTCCTGCACTCCGACCAACTCCATCTCGTGGATGCTTCGCGATGCGCCTCATCTGATCACCGCATCTTCCCCTGATTAGATTTATTTCATCTTTGGTCTCTTTTGGCCGCGCCGCGCTGGGGAAGGCTGCTTTCGCGATCATCGTCACTCGAGTACCTTCCCGGATTCACTCTCAAGTTCATCTTTGGCTCACCACGGCCAGCCTCATACAAAAACCGATCTGCTGCCAGTTCCCGATACACTCTTCCATTTCTCCTTCTATTGTCAACGCACAGTAGTGCGTGTGCGGAAGTGACGTGCAATAATGGAGCGCGCCAATGCTGCTCAGCTTGCAGCCAGAAAAATCAAAGACAGACCACGAGCTCGACGAGCTGGTTCCAAACCTGCTGACCCAAACTCGGTACCACAGTTTGCACCGATGCATACTCCTTCACAGACCAGTGGCGGTGGTCTCTTTGGAGGCAGCATCCAAGCCCCGGGCGAATTCAACTTCTCCGCTCCCGCGCAGGGCTTGAATCTTTCGACACCTTCCTTCGGATCGAAAGCAAACATCATGAACACACAATCGCAAGATATGCCAGAGAGCGAGGAGCGCTTCGCGGGCGACGACAGGGCTACAAAGAGACGATTTGGGGGTTCGTCAACGGTCGGCCAGAGCAATTCTCCCTTCCAAACCTCTAATCCCTTCGGGCAAAGTCAGCCAAGCAATATCTTTGGTTCATCGCAACAGCCATCAGGAGGAAACATGTTTCCCTTCGGAGGACCTCAACAGTCGGGATCTTCTGGCATTAACTTCAACTCCGGTTCTACCACCCCTGCCAATCCCGCAAACAATCCATTCTCCTTCCAGCCCGCCTCTCGACCAGCGGCAACCACTACTAGCACGATCTTTGGATCAGGTCCTTTTGATTTCAACCAGCAGTCATCTCAACCCACTCCCGGAAATCTTGACTTTACTGCTAGCGCATCTGGCTCATTCGGCTCAGCAACAGCTGCGCAACAAGACAATCCTGCAACTTCTCCTTTCTTGTTCGGTCAAACCTCCGGGCAGCCATCAAGCTCTGGCATTGCCTTTGGTTCTATTCCAGCACCTGCTCCGCCCACAAATACCCTCTTCGGCTCTACTTCTACTGCACCAAGTGTTCTGCAAACGAGCAGTCTATTTGGCAATCCAATACCCACAGCTCCCTCATCGAATAGCCTCTTCGGCTCTACTACATCAACTGCGCCCCAAGCAAGCAGTATCTTCGGTATTCCCAGTACAGCACCCTCACAAGATAAACCTACGAGCTCGACGTTCTCTTTCGATCAGACTTCTACCCCTCTGTCAAGCTCTGGCACAAGTCTCAGTTCTGCCCCTGCAACTGCTTCGACTACCAACAAACTCTTTGAATTTACTCGAACACAGCAGCGTACGCAGCCTGAAAGTTCATTCGTAGCATCGACCCAACAAACCGCCTCGTCATCCAATCCTTTTGCCCATTTGAATGCTCCAGCCTCATCTGCCAGCAGTGTGTTCGCAAAACCGGAGCAAAAGTCTACAGCACCTGCTACAAGTAACGTGTTTAGCGTGCCGGATCCTGTTCAAGCATCAACGAACAATGCGTTTAGCACTTCCACTCAAACATCAGCAACACCAAGTACATCCGCCCCTGTGCAGCAACCACAGCCGTCTCCTGCAAATAATATTTTTGAAAACCTCAATAAGTCCACAACGCCAACCACCGATTTCAGCAGCCAAAAGCAGCAAGCATTAGGCGGCGGTGCCTTTGGCAACAAAGAGGCCTTGGTAGCCAACAATTTGTTCGGAAATCTCAACAAGCCAGTCGATCAGTCAGTTACGCAGCCAAGAGCGAACGGCAGTGCTTCAGAGAAAGGCCTCAACAACAATCCTTCCCTTTTCAGCAAAGGTCCATCCACAGCCAATAATTTTGAGGCTGCTAAGCCATTGGTAAGTTCTCTAGTTGATTTTATTGATGCTTGTCGAGCTATTCTAATCTACCCAAAGTTCAATACATCACCGGCCAAACCGGCTGAACCTACCTCGGGATTGAAACAGTCTGCCACGCCTCATGCTGGTGAGAACATATTCTCGCCAATGAAGCCCCTTGACGTTCCAGCCAGTGCACGCCAACCACCCCCAAATGGAATGTTCCCAAGCCTGGAGCAAGTGAAGAGTCCGCAGAAGTCGAGTGGACCACCTTCAATGTTAGCCACACCAGCTGCCTCCTCCATTAGTGAGGCTTCCAAGGGTGCAGCCTTGCGAGGCGGCGAGACTTCAGTTCGGCAACAGATGAAGGAAGCCACTGAAATGACAGACGAATCTGTGGCTCTTTTGATTCCCCCTCGTTTCGATGAATTCCAGCAAAGGACGTTCTACCAAGGATATCGAATGCAGACTCTAAACAATGCGATGTCAAATTTCTTCGCCTCAGTCAATCCCGATGAGGATGCCACCCCGGTTCTTGAATTTTACATGCAGCAGCGCGGCTTAATCATGGGAAATTCCAAGTCGTTGAAACGGACAGTCGGCGCGGTAAGTGACGAAGTCGATCATACCGGCAAGCGGTTGAAGCAGACGACCCCATCCATAACTAGCGATCTCCATGAAAAGCAGTCGAAAAGAAAGCTTCATGATGAGGAGGACCAGGAAAATGAGAATCCGACTAAGCGAACGAGACAGAACGAGTCCTCAAATTCTGCTCGAGTTCTTGCCAACGGGGAGATTAATTTCACTGGACAATCTTCCGCTTCTGTCAATAGAAACAACTTCCAGCCTTCGATAGGATTGCCCTCATCTCCCGATGCGCCACTGAAGCGGAAAGCTGATAATCAGATCACAAAAGACTCTGAGCAACGAAGCCCTCTGCGGAATATGAAGATTCCAAAAACGAACGGCATTGTTGAACCCAAATTGTCGGGTTCTTCCACGTCAAATATCTTCAGAAATATACTTGATAGCCCACCAAAGTCGCCGGTCAAGGGCAGTCCAGAAAGAAAGATGGCAGGATTGCCGGAAAACTCGAACGACGACACACCTCGCCCTAATGCTTTCGCAAACCTCCTAGGTGTTTCTTCTCCTACCAAGTCTACCATTGGTTCGAGTCTATTCGGTCCAAAAGCCCCAACCACAATTCCTTCGGCCCCTCAAAATCCGTTTACTCCCAAGCCCGTATCTGAATCTCCGAGCGTGTTCACTCCAAAACCCGCAAATGTACCCCCTGCAACAACCGGCTCTATTAGCACGGTTCAGAAACCGACAGTTTTAAAGCTTCCAACATTCAACAATGCAGCCAATAATTTTGAATACTTTGCTCAGCAAGGCAAGGACAACGATGAAAAGGAACTGCAAAAGGCCATCGAAGCAGATTACGACTCAGAAGATGACCTCGAGGAATTCAAGGCAAAATGGAGAGCAGATAAACTTGAAAAGAGAAAGGCAATCGAAGCAATCGGGAAAAACGCTCCGCGGTTCGTGCCAAAAACGGCTCTTTCGCCTGATGCTTCATCGGATACCAAGGAAGGTAACCAACAGGCAAACATAGTCTCGATCCCCTTCCCGACTGCCGCTCAATCATCCACCACATCAGGCTCGCTATTTGTTCCGAACACGTCTCCTCAAGCTTCTAACAGTATCTCCAGCTCTGTGAATAGTTCCAGAACACCAACGCCTGCTTTTGGCAGTTCCACTGGATCTGTTCTTGACGGTCATACACCTGCAAAGCCTGGAATGTTTAGCAACATATTTGGTCACCTTTCTGATGCTGATAGTGGAAAGGGTGGTGATGCGGACGATGAAAGTGAAGAAGACAACGAGACTAGTGATGCTGAGGAAGACTCAGAGACGAAAGACCCCACCTATCAGCCGAATGGAGAGAGTGCAAGTGGCCCGGGTACCCCAGCTGAAGAAACAGGGCCGGGTTTAGCTTCTGCAAATAAGGCCAACCCTTTCACTTCCACATTCAGTAGCGCATCGCCGTCCGGAACTAGTACACCAAAGGGAAGCATTTTCGATAGAATTGGACCTAAAGAAAGCAATGGCGGGACAAGTACACCAACGCCAGGCTTCACAGGAGGCCTTTTCGACAGAATTGGGCCTAAAGACAACAATGGAAACATTGTCCGCCATAAGTTCTCCGAGGAGAAGGAGAACACACAACCAAGTACAGCCAATCCTTTTGGCGACATGAAGAATCCATTCAACAAGAGCACTGGCGCCCCAAGCGATAACACCTGGAAGCCTGACAGCCCAATTAGATTCGGCAGTGCTACACCGCGCCAAGAGGATCAGGATCCCGCTCCAACAGTCAGTGTCACGGCCCCAACTCCGACCAAAACTGGGAGTCCTTCGAATATCTTTGGTAGTCTTAACAAGCCTACTGGATCGGCACCAAAACCGCTCTCGAACCTCTTCGGGAATATCGGTGGGGACGCCAAACCAGCTGCTTCATTCTCTAGCCTTTTCGGCACCCCAAATAATACCACGAGCTCAACTTCAGCCAATGTAGGCTTTGCTTTTGGTGCGTCTAGCACGACGTCCTCGCTCTTCCCGTCCGCGGCTGTGTCTGCAACCACTTCTCGTGCTACAACTCCAGGAGGGACCACAGATGGCGACGGTGATAATTCTGGTGATGGTGATGCGGAGCAAGAAAAGACCCCTGATTTCAATCTAAGCACAGTCGGCCCGGGGGCAGAAGACGAAGAGGTCATCCACGAAATTCGTGCAAAGGCACTGAAGTTCGTACAGAAGGAAGGTGGTGACAATACCAACCGATGGGACAGCAGGGGCGTAGGACCATTGAGAGTTCTCAAGCACAAAGAAAGTGGCGCGTCTAGAGTTCTACTCCGTATGGATCCCAGTGGCGTAATCATCTTGAACAAAGCCCTACTTCCCGGGGTCAAGTATGAGCAGAAGGAAAAAACAGTAAAGTTACTGGCAGCGCTGGAGGATGGAACGGGGATGGAGACTTGGATTTTGCAAGTCAAGACACCAGAATCCGCCAAGGCTTTATCTGAGGTTCTCGAGGCCAATAAGCCCACATAAAATGATCAATTCACATGAATGATTCAATATTACCTGCGCGCTTGGACGATTTACTGAGGCCGGGCTGTTGTGGTTCGAATTCTCGATACTTCGATACGTGCAGTTTACGGAAGAATGAAGGTAGCTATGTCATAAATGGGAATGGATATGAGAGGATTGGACTTTTTATTCGCGTCTAACTGCATTACAAGACTGCATGGCATTGGTCTGGCGTTGCATAGCGATGATTGCTTGTTTTAGATGTCATAGATAGGTTCGCTGCTTGAGCTGGCAGTGCACAGTACATAATGCAAATGATCGAAACGCACCTGGTTTACCCTTGACGAGGCTGTTCAGAGGTGCTATCAAAGGAAGCAGTCAGAGTTCGGCAGATGTGATGACTTGGCTTTCGACAATGCGATTGCTAATATTGGATCTAGACCCTACGTTGCTGCTCCATGCCCCAGTGCGCCCGCCCTAGGCAAACCCGCTTGCATTTATCCCAAACCAAACCGGCGCCAGAAAACAGTTTACATCAGTTGTGGGCATTTAATCTCGTCTCTTCTCTAAGTTCCTTGACAAGCTTCCCATCATCTCCGTATTCCGTTACAATCCACAAGCAAAATTGCTCCCACTCAACAATCCACTGCTTCATTCTCTCAGCTCTCACGCCACTTCCCAGGGTAGCTTCTTTAATATCATGAACCCACGCTGACGAACTCTGGTCCTCGAACGCAGCCCAGCGAACGCTGTTCTCAGCAAGAGATCCAAGACCGGCAAGGCCAAGATTGTCCCATCCTTGCAAAGCCTGCCAGAAGTCATGTGTCATGCCAGCAGTGTCTTGACCAAGAATCGCTGGATCATCGTTACAGAGAGCACAGGAGACGCCTCGAGCAAGTAGTGAGGGTAGCGGGTGTGACATAACAGAAGCGCATAGGCGAAGGACCTCGTTGGAGATGGGGCAGCTCTCCACCAGTATTTTCTTGTCTTTGACCATATCGATGAGCAGCGGATGCTTATAGAGGGAGAACCCATGGCCAATTCTTCGAGTTCCCAGCAGGATGGCATCAAACAGGTTCTGGTCTGTGTCACTGCCATCACCGAGACATTCTCCGGCGTGGAAGAAGAATGGAATGTCAATTCCCTCTTCAGCACACTGCTTCTTGAACCAGAATAGCTCAGGTAGGAGGTCTTTCAATGGGCGACCACCATCTTCTTGGCCCACAAGATCGTAGCCTGAGATCAAGTGAGGGAAAGCGAGTTTGATTGAAATGCACGCATCCATATCCTCGACGATCTTTCTTGTATCAAGTACTCGGATACCCGTCCAGATCATTCTAGCACCCCAGAAGCCCTTGCCTTCGTCCGAGTTCTTGAAATCCTCAATCTCCTGACCAAAGACCTGAAACATGCGCTCGTAAGTAGCCTCGGGCTGTTCTTTGCCCGCAGAGTAATAAAAGAAGGTAAATGCTAGGCGTAAGTCTACCCATTTGACTCCATCAGCATGCAATTGCTGCATCATTCGCCTCATAAAAAGTCGGAAAATTGGTTCATAGAAGATGATTGTGTTGAGGATTGTGAAGACAGAAGAGAACTTTCTCCAGACTGCATCTACACCGTTATGGTGTTCGATGGATTCAGTACTTGTAATTGTGCAACGATCCTTGAGCCAGTTGAGAAACCCTACTCTTCCTCCATCCGGAAATGAGTCTGCAGCTTTGGAGAGAAGGACTGGTGTATTTGGAGCATAATCTGGGCTCCAGATTGAACTTCCACTTCCTGTAAAATATCAGTAACATGAACTGACCACGAATCTGAACCAATACCGTGTTCTGCAGTCAGAAACTTGAACTTAATTGCGGCACCTTCGAGAGCTGTCGGAGTGGAAAGAGGGCACATGCAATGAATGTGGATACCCTCCGTCTCAAGCAGCACCTCGAACAAATAATCAAAATCCACCATCGCATCCATGTGAGCGTGTAGTAAGGCTCCTTTGGGCATTTTCCTTACAATCTGCCACAATTTTGTGGTCTCCATTCGCTTTTTTGCTAGATTAAACATCATGCCAGGGTAAACATTTGTACCGGTTTTCTGGGCCAGGGTATCTTCAAACTCAGAAGTCCATATAGTACGCTGTTCTTCCTCTCGAATACGGTCGACTATTGAACAAGCCTCTCTAGCAAGAGGCGAGAGAGACTGGCGGAATGCATGATCTATGGTAATAGTCAGTTCAGAACAGCTCCTGGGAGAAAAATCCCCCTTTACCACTCCTCTGTTTCTTTTCTTGGGCAATTAGTGCTTCGCGGCCATCCCGGTATTTGTTGACGAACGGCTCATCCTTGGCTGGAATCCCTTGAACCACTTCTGCCCACTCATCGTCTGGCATCCGTGACGGCCAAGCCAAATCTTTGACCCTCGACATTGTGGCTGTTGGGCAATTGTTGGAGAAGGTGGGGGTTGAGAGGGTGACAAGAAGCCAGAGTATTTGTGGGCACTAAATATTCCCTGGAGGCTGCTGCAGTAGCAAAGCAACTTTGGACGCCCCCCGCCAGGCAAGCAAGGACACGGCCAGAATGGATTTAGGTCTTTTACAAATCTCACAGGCGGTGTGCTCAGAGTAAATAAATTCTTGATTTCTCGGGGGCTGGAGTGAATTCATGGCGGGGTACTCCGATGGCAACAACTGGGGAAGGAGATAGGGAGAGCAGTCGAGGGTTACCGAGGAAAAAGCACGAGCACGAGCACATTGGCTAAGCGGGTCTGGGTATTAGAGTTATATTGTACAAGTTTAAAGTGTATATCTACAGCTTCGCCTTCACTGCCTGGGCCTTCTTCAAAATCGGCTCCATCTTGGTAGCCTTCATGACGTCTCCCTTGACCTTCAGCTTGCCTCCCATAAACAGCCTTTGAGCGTTTGCCTTGCCATTGACTAATTTGCCGAAATCTTCGTCTGAGAGAGATAAGGTTACTGTTTGGGAAGCGGTCAGCCACTGATCTGCGAGCAGAGTGATCCAGGTCTCATCAGTCCCTCGCGCAAGGCGGCATACCTGTAGGCTTGTCTCCAAGTCCCTTTCCGACCTCTCCCTTGTTCTTCAGATCGATATGCCAGCTTTCCGTCTCGCCGGCCTTGTTCTTTAACGTAAACGCAAATACGGCATTCCCTTGCTTTATGGCATCTTTACGCTCTGCGTCTGAGGCTTGGAGAGCAGCATTGATTGTTTCGAAAGCCTCAGAAGAGGGGAAAGCATCTGGCAGGTGGATGAGGGTGTATTCAGTAAACTGGGAGGGGGCTAATTACCGTTCTTGAGAGACATTGTGAAACTAAGGGAGTAAAGATTAACAGGATGATATCGCTGAAATACTTCGAGATGAGGGGGGAGACGGGAGACTATGATAAGTTTTTGAAGGGGAAGAAGGATGACGGCGGTGTAGGGAGGTATAAATGAAGAAGGATGTAGTAGTGTGTCTTGTCAAGGCCGACAGCTTCGAGCTCCAAATTCATGATATGGTTCGCTGCATGTGACACGGGCCGAGGTTCAGCAAGGATCAGCGCTCCTGTAGCTGCTTTGAGAGTCCGGGGTACGCCAAGCTATCAACGCCACGAAGCATTTCATTCTTCGATTTATTCCACAAGATTCACATGTTCCCGAGCCTCCGGTAATAAGTAGTGCTTGCCTTGATGCTCGGTGATATCATTAAGCATAGTCTAATATTCGGTTCTTTTTAATTTATTCGCTTTATTTATATTTAATAAAAATAAATATTTTTATCGAAATTTATTAAAATATTTATAAATTATATTTATATAAATTATTATTTAAACTTTAAAATTATAATTTTAATAAAAATTAAATGAATTATATTTTATTAAATATAGAATAAATTATAATAGATTATATTTTTTTAGTTTTTTAACTTTATTTAACGACTAATGGATAGCCGCTTCTTGCTTCTCGTTTTTAGTTTTCGAGGGAGTTTTTCCAGAGAAGCAGAAAATGGATCAACGACATGCCTGAAACTGTATTTCAGGGGTTCTCTCGCTATTCCAGACTGACTGTCGCCAAGCCTTTGAGGCGGAAGCTCGCTAAGCTCAGGGGTTTAGTCCTCAACGCTGGACCGAGAATCAGGTATGCGAAGCTTAAAATATCCCTTGCTCGTTGCGGTTGCTCTGGCAGGTTAAGTTAGTTGACTGTGCTTCTTCCATGAGACCGAATGAGTTCGGTGGCCGGTGCCGAGAAATGTTTCTTGTGGGGTGGTAAAAGGGAGATCACACATATTGTCGCTGTTTGGATAACCAGAGTTATCGTTGCTAATGGTCTAATTGCCAATTGCAACTAAACGTATTGCTAGAATACGCGCGAAATCTGATGCCAATAAATACAAGCCAAAAGAACCCCGCATGTCAGCTTAGTCAAGCCAAAGTTGTTGCCTGGTTAATCAAGAAGGACAAAAGTGTCCTGCTGGTAACTGTTTCCAACTGTGCAAAATATCCCACTTCAGTACTTTTTGACCGTTTCCCTTCATCCTTCGCAGGAATAAAATGTCAGGTCACCACCTGGGCATTCCTCCACATTGGGAGTACTGTTGGAGTCGTAACACGATTCCGACGAACCTGCACAGTCGATGATAGGACAAGCCGTGTTCGCTGGCACGACCTTGACGCCATTGAAAGGGTTTGGGTTATTTCCCGCGAGATTGTAGAAGAGGTCCTCGTTCCCCGAATCATACGAATAATCGAAGAAGACCCCAGTCGAAGTATCCATCTGGCTGCAACCACCTGATGGGGGAGGGTAGTTAATAGATATGGATACGTCCATGGTGATTGGAAAAGAATTCTCAGGGGTTGTTTGGCCTGGCATTAACTCATAGTAGCTCTCCAGGCCAGATTCGTCAACCTGGCCGGCGCATATGGTTGACGTGCAGTCGTTGGTTACGTAGATCTGGAATGGGTATTGAGCGCGTACATGATTGATAATCCAGAAGGGCAGGATGAGGAAAAGAGCGTTGATCATGGTAGCGATGCTTGGGCGAGAGAATATTTCTTTAAGAAGTAGGATCTGGAGGTCTAAGATGATCGCAATTGGTCAGATGGTTGGAGTGCTTGAGTAGAAGATGGTATTTGATACTTCTCTTCTACCTCAATGAAAACAAGTTGCATCTTTAAATAAGACGTCTCCGAGCACCAGACATAACAGTGCGTCATTGCTTATTTCTCACACGGAAGCAATGCATTTAACGAGTGATTAGCTGAACGCTGATCGTGTCTTGTCTGAGGATAGTAGTACGGCGCAGTAATGCATATCACGAAACATCAACCATAGGATGAATTGACGTCTGACTTACGACAAAGCCAGTTATGTAATTTGCAGTGTCGTGGTGGTTTAATAGCGGGGTTGGCTTGCTGCACCGGATCGTCCCTGCTGTGTACAACCACCGCTCCTCCTCTTAAGTGGTGAGATATCGTTGTTAAGCGCCTTCCTAATAGATCGACACGGCATAGTCGCGATGGCAAAGCGTAGGAATTAGTAATTGGATATATTATATATACGACTTTTAGAGTATTATAAAAGAGGGACGGGAAAGAGAAATAAAAAAAGGATTTTAAATATTCACGTGATTTTTAATTAAAAATATTTTCTTTAGTAAAAAAACTTATATATATATATATATAATAAAAATTTAAAGTTTTTATAATTATATAAAACTAATATTTTAAATATTTTTAAATATAAAAAAAAATATAAAAAAAAATTAAAATAATTTATTAAAAATAATTTATTAAAAATAATTTATTAAAAATAATTTATTAAAAATAATTTAAAAAAATTATAAATAAAATAATATAAATTTTTTATTTAAAATTATTATAATTTTTTTAATTTATAATATATATAAATTATTATATAAAAAATTATATAATTTATTTATTTATAATATAAATTAAATTTTATTAATAAAGTATTTTTAAATATTTATATTTTTTTATTTAATTATATTATTTATTATA
>Ga0302221_10002636_pt1 | contig 11119 bp, 1 predicted proteins | sample II_Palsa_E2_1_FD_193517 | JGI IMG/M metagenome (GOLD analysis project Ga0302221, IMG submission 193517) | Peat permafrost microbial communities from Stordalen Mire near Abisko, Sweden - II_Palsa_E2_1 | ecosystem: Environmental > Terrestrial > Soil > Palsa > Peat permafrost | place: Sweden...
CCTTAAGTAATAAGCAAAGTCCTTTTATATTTCGTTAGCTAACTAAGTAAATAGTTTATTGCTTTACTTTGCATTATTTTTTATAATATCTTTGCTTAGCTTAATAAGAGAGACGAAAAAGCTTTCTTTGCTCACATCCGACCTTATAAGCTCTTTAAAATAAGTAATATAACATCTTAATTTACTTTTTTATTTTATATTATATGCTAACTTGTTCTTAAACGTTAATATGCTTAACAAGATCTAAAACCTCTCTTTAATATAGTCGCGCGCTAATAAATATGAGGTCTATTAACCACGTTCCCTCTTAGCAAGCTTAAGCACTTATTATTTTAGGCTTATTCCTCTAAAATAATCTAGCCTTAGCCACAAATAGCCCGAATAGACGCTAGTCTTAGTTTATTATGTACAAGATAAGGGCAATATAAAATTGTAACTTGAAATAGTATAATAGAGTTTCTTAGTAACTTTAAACTATTGCTCGAGGTATAATTACACTTTGCTAATTATGCTATTAATATTTAGCTTAACCTTAAGTTTAAGAAACGTAATAATAGTAATACAAATAAGCAATTGCTTAATTTGTAATAATGCTATTACTTTCTTATAAGACTATTTACTTTGCTAAAAAGGTATATAATATATATTAACTCTTTTAATACCTTTACACAATAAGTTAGCTATTAATTATTTTATAAAGATATTATAATACTTTATTATTTTTAATAAGCGATTAAGCTTAAATTGCGTATATATTTTACTTAATCGCGTTTTATAATACTAGTTTTACCTTTATATTATATAAGATATAAAGCAAAATTTAATAAGGTAATCGGGAAAGAAATATAATATTAAAAACGCTAAATATACTATAAACTATCTCTTTAAGCAATTATATATTAATAATTGGGATTTAGCAAGCAACGCTAAACGAGTATAATAAAGAATTTGTTTGCATAAATAAAATTATGCTAGAAAGAGGCTTTTAGCGCTATTTAACTTAATAAGGTTTAGCGTTTACCTTCTTATTAGTCTTAAAGCTATAAGCACTATAAAGGTATTTTCGATCTAAATATAAGTTATTAGCTAATAGCTTAATAAATGTTATTTAAACATTATAAATGCTACATTTAATGCATTTATTTGCTATATTCTTAACACATTTCTAAATATATTAAAACTTTATAAGAGGCTAAATATAATAATATATTAAATAGTTAAAAACGAACTAGTAAAGGCTATAAAATCAAATATAAAAAGCGTTATTTTAGAAATTAAAATATTTATAAAAAATTATAAGAGTATAATAGCTTTAGTAAGTTTTACCCCGGTTAACTTGTTAATAGATTATACTAATTACTTTAACCTTTTTTTAGAGACGAGATCCCTTATTAGACCGGATATATTTATATAAGGGGCTAAAAAGGCATTATCCGGAAAAAGAAATATGCAAAAACTAGTTAATAAACGTCTTAAGTTATTATTATAACTTTTTAAACCTTAAAAAAATAAACACTTTTATACACTTATATAATTTCCCGCTTACTTGTATTATAAGATTTGTTCTTATTTTAAAGAGTGCGTGTATCTTTAAGTATATAAGTAAATTTTATAAAAATAATTATATTTAAAGGATAATTTACAATTTTTTAAGTAAAATAGTGCGCAAATTATAAAGCAAATGTAAAACTCTTATAAGTTGTGACATTTAAGAAACTAAGGGATCCTTTTAAAGAGGCTTATTAAGAGATACCTTAATAGTCTTAAACGACCTCGATTTTTATAACTCGAAAGTGCAATTTACTTAAGAACATTTTAAATTATTATCTTAAGTTATTTTTAATCCCTTTTTATTTCTATTAAAGAAATTATAGCTTATATATCCTTATAAGAAGCGTGTCATTTTTCGGCTTAATAAACTTGATATTCCTTTTATTTAAGCGATTATAAAACAAATATGTATGTAGTTTAATAGCAAGCACTATTTCTTTAAAGTTTCCTTTAAAGCAAATTATTATATAATAAAGTTTATTAATTATATATAAGCTAAGATAATACTTTATAGCTAAAGACTAAATTTTCTTTATATTAAGAAAGCTTTTAGCAAACTTTAAATATAAAAGTCTTTGCTAAAAGTAAAGTGTTATAAGATAAATTATATTAAGAGTTAAGTTAAAGTAAATTAACTATAATTTTTATATTTTGCTTTCGCTAACTTAAGATTTGTTATTATTTATAGCGACATATTCTAATTTAAAGTTATATTCAAATATATAATTTATAAAGACAAATTAGGATAAAGGCTTATAAAAAATAAAAGCTTCTTATCGAGAACTTTTATAAATATAAAGCATTATAAGGGGACAAGCGTCTTTAAACACAAATAAACCTTTTTCGTTGTCTTGCCCCTCGATATAAGTTACTTAAATAATATAGGGACTTAAGAGAGAATATTGCTAGATTATATTTTAGAGTTTAGCTAAAAGGTTCCGAAATATATAAAATATGCAAGGCATCTTCCTTTAAAGTAAGCCTTTATATTAAGTTATTAGACTAAGATAAGGGCCTTTTCTATTTTACTATTACCTTTTCCGAATAGCGCAAAAATTTATAATACTTATATTAATAAGAATAAAGTAGCTAATAAGGATAAAGGACAAATATTAATAAAAGTTAAGCTTTAAAAGAGTCTATTTAAAGCAAGTTTACTAAGTATAATCGAGAACAAATTATTATAAGGGCGTTATAGCAAATAAACTAAATAGCATTTATTATGTTATATAGCCTTAAAAGAGTCTAGAAGTAAAGCTTAAATCGGATTTAAGTAAGAGGCAAAAATAGATCTTATCTTTTAAGCACAATTAATATAATAGCTAAAATCGGTCCTTAGCTTAAAATACTATTAAGAAAATACAAAGGACGCGCTATAGCCCTTAATTAATTAATTACTAGCAATTATAAGCGCCTTAAATAATATATGCATAGTTAACTCTTATATTTAAACGAGAATTATATTAAGATCTTTTAATAAAAATGAAGACATAAAATATACTCCTTATATAGCCTAATTAGTAAAAGAAAATAAAGCACTATTATAGGACAACTTCTTAGCTAGACTTTTTTTATAGCTTATATTAGCTAAATATGTTATATTTCTTAGTACTTTTACTTCTCTTAAAACCTCGAAGACGCTTGCAAATAGCAATACTAGACGGGTTATTTAAGATGCAATTAAGCGGGTATTAGTTTTTATTATAGTAGTAGTTTATTGCGGAATTAGAAGCCTTAAAACGGGATATCTATAATAGATTTAGCAGCTAAATGCTATTTAATTGGTTTAATATATATTTTTGTAAGTTTCTTTCTAGCGCTACTAATTAATTTGAATTAACCGAGTAACTAAAAGGCTTAAGTTACTTTACTCGCTTGTCGGCCTTATTATTACCCTTATTAACGTCTATATTACTTAAAGTAAGCACTAGTTTAACACTACTAAGATGACAATTATTATTATTAGCGTATATATAAGCAATATATCCTTGTTATATCTAATATACAATTGCTAAATCTTAAAGAAGATAAAGACTATACTTAATAAAGCATTAGCTAAACTTAAACGTGCGTAAGCACTTTTTAATAAGAGGTGCTTAAAATAAGAAGAAGTTATAAGAAGAAGTTTTAATATTAGTTAAAATTAAATTAAAGCCTTGCTTTTTCATTTGACTTTAATAAATTAAAGAAAAGGGAGATTATACAAGTATAATATGCTTAGCATATTCAATTTTATATATTAAGCTAAAGTCTTAAGCAGCATTTAAATTTAAGTGCCTAAAACTAAAATTCTTTGTAATATACTTATAATAAACTTCCATTTTTCTTACTTCGTCTATATCCGCTTTTATTATCTATAAAAGGGCCCGGGGCTTATAAGCAATGTTGCTACACTTAATAACAAATTAGGCATTTTATACAGCTTTGCTCTTTTACTTTAATAATAAAGTTTAAGTTATTTGAGTTAATAGTCTTATTATTTAATTATATTTTAATTGTATTTACTAGATATAAGAAACTGTGAAATACGAACCTTATTTTATGCTAATTCTCTATTTTATACGTCTTTATATATATCGGACTTAGAAATCCGGGACTATTTATTTTATACGCTATTAAGATTATCCCTTAACTCGATTGCTTATATAAGACAAATAAATCCCTTATACTTATTATCGGCTACGTCGCTATTATTTGTTTATTAATCAAAGAACTTACGCCGCTCTTTAGCTTTATTCTTAGCTACTTATATATACTTTAAGCAATAAATTACCCATTTTTGCTAAGATTATTAATATCTCTAATTATAAGGTTTACTATTTATATATTAAGATACTTTACTTTACTTATTCCGAGAGTTAGTATAATATAAGTAATATGCCTTGCTTATAACAAAACTTTAGCATTTTATAATAATTCTCCTTACTACTTGCGCATATAAATTAGTAACCTTATTAAACCAAATATAGCAAAAATCCCGATTGCAATTTTTATTATCCTTTTAATAGACAAATCTTTCTTTAAAGATAAGTTAGTAGCAAGGGAAGATAATAAAGTAATGCTTTAAGTTAGATTTATAATTTCTTTAAAAAAGTATTCTAGTAAGCTAAATTCTTTAATAGCATTTTGCAAGTAGTTAAATTAAGCTAAGAAAGTCTAAGTATTATTTTAAAGACAATTAGTTTAAAAATTGGGAACTAGTAAAAGCAAGCACTTATAAGATTAATAACTCTTATTATACTATCGAAATATGCCCTTAAAGCAAAATAATAAAAGAATACGGGCTTAGTGTTATTAATTAGCAATTAAAAGATAAGAGGCTTTAAAATTAAATTAATTTATTATTAGTAAAAGATTAAGTGTATATTATCTTATATTTAAAAGAACTAGTGCTACTAGTTAGAATCTACTCTAAAATTTAACCTTATTCGGTCTTATATCTTTATATAAAATGTATAATTGTGCAAATGCTATTCTTATAATTAAATAATTTTAAGGATAAAATCGATATTTTACATTTTAATTAACTTTTCTATTTCCGATTTCACATCTTAAAATTATTAGCTTATCTTACCGATAATATCGCCGGCATTTGCACTTAATTAATTTAGAGTGAAATTATACTTGTCTTATATAAGATAAAGCTAATTAGCATTTTAACTTCGCGGAATAATTATTTTAAAGATAAAAACCGCTTATTGCGCCGATAATAATAGTATATATTATAGTAGCTATGTTTAAAGTAATAGTACTTAGTAAAGGCAAGCTTTGTAAGAAGGCTAAACTAAGCATAGCTATTGCTAAGACTCTAATTTTCAAATTTATTATAAGCTTAAAAGCCTTAAGATTATAAAGTTAAAGAAACTTAATACTAAAAAGTAAAGTAAATGTCGGCTAAGAGGACAATGCCGGGAAAGCCTTTAATTAGTCCTTTTTCGGTAAGCACTTTTAACTTAAGAGAATTTTCGTTATAGCTATTATATTAGGTGCTTTTTACTTGATTTAACCCCTTTTTATATCGTTCTTGTTATAAATCACATGCGCTTGCTTAAGCTTATAATATAAAACTCTAAAATTTGACGCGGCACATTAAACTAGTAAAGGCTTATTTTTAAGTAATCTTTTACTTTTACTTATATCTTGCTCCTTGCATTTAAACCCTAGTTTTGCACCCTAGTTTTGCATCCTAGTTTTGTATCCTAGTTTTGCATATTTATTTGCTACTAAGAGCTAAAACGAGCCTTTAACGCTAAGAGTATAAGGATCTTATTTTAAATCTTGCTTGCCTCTTTTAATTAGCTTTAATAAAGCTTGCAAGTGCAAATTTGATCTTATAAAGAATATTTGTTATCCCTATTTTCTAAGACTTTAATTAATAACTTTAAGGCAAACTTTTTTATATATATAAACAAAATGCTCTCTCTATTATTATTAAAACTACTTTTAATTGCAAAATTTGCAAAATTTGCAAAAAAGGAAGTTTTAAGTATTACTCCTCCTCCTTATAATTTGCTATAATAAACCGGCAAATATTTAAAGCTTAACTTAGTAATAATAACAAAGATATATAAGAGCGCTTAAATTCGGCTACTTTACCCCTCTTTACTTTACTTTAAAGCAAAGGCAAAGATTTATATCTTTTATATTAAATGCAATCTTTAAGATGCATTAACTAAGAGGGGCTAGCAAGGGAGGATTATAAGCAAAGGACTTTATAAGTCTTTTAATACTCTTTATGCAAAGATTAAGTATATGCTTTTTAAAAGCTAAGAGCTATTAATAAAGTTATTAACTATTTATGCTAAGTGTTATGTAAAGCTAAAAGTTTATTATAAAGTTAATTAAGTTAATTAGATCTTTAATTTTCGGGACAAATATAAGGCACTTAAAGAAATAGTTTTAAGGGCTTTATATAAAGAGATCGAGGAAATTGTTTCTAGCAAAGTAATTATAATAAAAGGGGCGCTTTTAAACGCAAGTACTATTAACACGTCTAGTATAAATAGCAAATAAAGGAAGTAATATCTTTAAAACTAGTAAAAGCTAACTTTAAAAAATCGATATAAAGTATACTAAGAGTTACTTATTATTTATATTTTATTATAGCAATTATTTATTACTTTAATATTCTCTAGTACTTACCTTATTTAATAAAAGTGCATATTATAGTTTGTTTTAAATTAACTTAAATAAAGTTCTTAAAACCTTAATAAAATTAATTATTTTTGATATAAATAAATGTTCTCTCTTTAAAAGTTTACGTTATATTGCTTTATATTAAGACTATTATATATCCTAATAATATTAAAGTAGATATTAGCTTTTATTACTCTTAAATCCTTTATAACCTCCTAGCTTGCACTTAACAAGGGATTAAGATACTAGAAGTCACAAAGTTATTAAGTTAATTTAAACGATAAGAGATAAAATATCGGATTATTAAAAGAGATTCTTTTTAATTAATAAATAACTTTGTGCTTAATACTATATAATATCTTCCCCTTTATATTAAACTATAGCATTTATATATTTATTCTAAAACTTAACCGCAAAATACTTAATACTTAAAATAGTTATAAAGTATAAATAGAATATTAAAATAATTATCCTTTATTATCTTAATATACATCGTGTTATCGGTATAATATTTGCTACTTGAAAGTCTAATATAAAGACCGGAATAAGTTAGTAACTTATAATTTTAGAAGTTAAAAATTAATATATTAGTAAATAAATAGCTTAAATAGTATTATATTTTAATATATTATTTTATATAATAAAGTATTTTTACTTAACTTATACGCTTTACTAAATTGCACCTTTTATGTGAGATATTAATAGTATTCCCTTATATTGCTATATTATATATTTGTACTATTATAGTAAGTTATTGCTATTTTACAAATATTACTTGCTAATGCTTTTATAAGGATTTTAATTACCTCGGTAGCTAAAGTAGCGTTAAATAAGGGAATATTATTAAATTTAAATAAATGTTAAGATATAAAGTAAAGAGAATACTTTAAAGTAATTATATAATTAATTGCTTATTACTAATACTTAAAGCTCTTATTATATTAAGTAACTTGCTTAGCTTTATTTCAAGTATTTTAGCTATCAATTTCGATAAGTATAATAAGACTAAGGCTAATAAAATTGAATATAAATCGAGTAATAGCCGAGGTAATATATTTATTAGTAGCGAAATGCAAAATTTTATATGAAATCGGAATTCTTAATAAGCTAATAAAATTAAGATTTGCTATAAGGTTTGCAAATAGCTTAAAGAGATACTTTATATTAAGTTCTCGACTATTAAATGTCCTTATAATGTTAATTTGTCCTTATATATCCTTTGCAAGTAGTGTTAAGTTAATAGACTTTACTTATATAATATTTGCTAAGTAAATAAAATTATCGAAGAAATTAACTTAAAGGTTATAAAGTTCGTTAAACGTATAAAATAGCTAGCTAATAATACTAGGCAAGGGTATTAAGGATATCGGTTACTTAGTAGTTCTTAGGAAGACATTAGTAAAGCTATTAAGCTAAAGAAAAGGGAGGCCGATAATAACTATATTTAAAAATAGATACTATTAATTAAAAATTAGATAATAAAGCACTTAAAGTAAAGGAAAGAATCTTGCAAAAGTTTTAAATATAAGTTTAGTTGCAATAAACGAGGAGCAGCCTTAGGACCTTAATTAGTAAAGTCTTAGTAAGCCTCTTTAAGCTATTTGCCGATAAACTTATTAAAGTATGCAAATTAACTAATATATTAAATAATTTGCTAATATCTTATCTTATTTAATTACTAATTATATTATCCTATTTTTTTAACCTTTGTATAAGCTAGTCTTTGCATTATACCTTATCTTTAAATCCTTGCTTTGCACCCTTGCTTTAAATCCTTGCTTTATACTCTTGCTTTAAATCCTTATACCCTCTCTTTACTTATATTATAAAATCAATTATGCTAGCTAGAATTCTAACTCGAATAAACTAACTTTCTCGTCTAAGTACTTATGCACTAGTCCTTATAGTTAATTGCATTAGTAGTTAGTGCTTAACACTAAAAATTAATTAATAATATAATTATTTTATTATATAAGAACTCTTACTTATAACTAGTATATCCTTATATTTTGCTATTTTCTCTTGCTTTTCCTTTTCTTAATTTTCCTTCTTTTATTATACCCTCTTAATATACTTTCTTAAAGCCTTATCTTTAAAAATTTGCTTTAAATTTGCTATACTTATATATATTATAGCTTAATTATTAAAGCTAAATGCTTCCTTATTTGATAATTTATATTTGATATAAATCGAGATAATTAAGATTTAAATTAAGTTAAAACTTAAATAATAAGACTTAATTGTAAGATTACTTATATAGCTATTATTTAAAGTATTATCTTTTAACGCGTTATTAAGTAGAACTACTATTGCAAGTAAAATGTCTATTAATTATCTGTTAGCTATTAATTGCAAGATTCGACTTGCTTTTAACTTACTAATAGTCTTTAATTGCTAAATTAAATGGATTTAGCAAGTATAAGTCTTGCAAGTATTATACTTATATATTAATTATTTCAAATAAGAAAGCTAAGCAGTAATGCTAAACTTACTTATAACTATAAGAATAATCTTATATTTGTTAACCGATGCTTTAGCTTTATATAAGCTAATAAATAGAGCTAAACAAGACAAAGACACTTTACTTATATTCTTCTTGTTAAAGGACTTATATACGTTATTTATAGCTTTAATATAGTCTAAGAGCTTTTAAGTAAAGCTATTGCATAGTTGTATAAAGAGGTTTAAGTACTCTTACTCTTCTTCGGACCACGATATTACAATAAAGGGATAAACTTGCAAAAAGGACTAACGACTAATTGTAGGGTTTTATAGCTATAAACTTATATATTGCTTATTAACCTTTAACTTTCGAGGTAATTTTAAGTATATTAGAATAATATTATAAGCGAAGCAAATAGTAGCTTAAGTAAAACCGCGTTTAAAAGCTAAGTTACGATATATTATATTTAAATATTATCCGATAAATATTATAGCGTATATCTTTATAATAATATACACAAATAGCCGAGGAAATAGCGGTTGCAATGCTAGGTGTTATTATATAGCAAAAGCTATAAGGGCTATTAATCCTTAGTATATGTAAAGAAAGATCTTATAAAAAGACTTTCGAAATAAGAGATATAAAATTTTTTAGAATAAAGAATAAGATGCAATGACGAGAACGCTTAAAAATAACCCTCTTTATATACTATTAAATAAATCTATATATAAAAATGCCGAGTAACTTATAATAAGCCTTTACCGGTTGCTTATTACGTGTAAAAGGAAAGATGTTTAAATAGCAAAGATTGTAAGAATGTGGATTAATAAGAGGACAAACGACATTAATGCCGCTAATCGGTAAAGCTATTGCAATGCACTAAGTAAAATACTAAGGAGATTTACAAGAAAATTTAAATAAGGCCTTATAAAGAGCAAGATTAAATTAATTAGCGAAAAATTTGCAGCTTTTACGCTTACTTGCCCGATAAACTTTAGCTTATAAGTAATAATATAATAACTATTTAATATAATATAAGTTGCTTGCAAAATAATGTCAGCTTAAGTTTATAGCCTTAAGTAGCGATAACGGCTAAGGAGCTACAAATAAATAAAGTGCTTAAATACTTAAATTAAAAGGTATACGAGGACTTTTTATATATAATAGCGTAAATTTTAAAGAATAAGTAAAATAAAGAAGCCGCTTATAGCGATAGCATATGCTTTAGTAATCTTTATAGTAAGCTTTATAAGAGGCGGAATATAGTTTAAGTACTTAAAATAAAGAAAGGGGGAGGCAAATTAAAGAAAGAAAGCTTATTAAAATATAAAAGAGAGAGATATATAAAAAGTTACTAGTAAGTTGGAAATAATTATTTAAATTAAGGATAATATAAGATTTGAAAGTAACCTCTTTAAGATTAACAATTAGCTTTTAAACTAAAATAGATAAGCATATAAGAAAAGACTATTAAGCTTAAGCTTATATGACTAAAAAGCATATAAGAGCTAAAAATAGTCCTTAAGAAGAACTAGACATTAGGAAATTCGACTTTATTATTTATCTTAAAATGCAAATAAAATAGCTTAAGACAAACTAGTGCTATAAGTTTATTAAAATTGCATATAGCGTTTATTAAAAACTTAGATTATATTTGTAGATAAAAGGTAAAGCTTAAAACAATTAACAAATTTAAATTAAAGCAAGATTTAAAGAGAAAAAGTGCTATTTAAAAGGGGCTAAAATAAGCTCTTTAATTGCTATTTTAAACTTTGTAAGGACATTTACTTAAAGTAATAGCGTAATAAAGTTACTTATCCTCTTAAAAGAAGACTACATATCTCCGAAATTATCTTAAGATATAATATGCCCGGTTCCTTAAGCAAAAGCGAAAACTTATAGCAAAGAAGCGTTGCAAGTATAAGGGAAGGGCTAGCATTAAACTTGATATGTTACAATTTCTTAAAGAGGACAATAGCAATAATAAAC
>Ga0302221_10002637_pt1 | contig 11118 bp, 10 predicted proteins | sample II_Palsa_E2_1_FD_193517 | JGI IMG/M metagenome (GOLD analysis project Ga0302221, IMG submission 193517) | Peat permafrost microbial communities from Stordalen Mire near Abisko, Sweden - II_Palsa_E2_1 | ecosystem: Environmental > Terrestrial > Soil > Palsa > Peat permafrost | place: Sweden...
GCCGACTCCGGAAATCCCGAGATCGAATCCAGAGTGGTCTTGCAGGCTCAGGTGGACAAAGCCCCGGGTGTCCAGTCCGCGCAAGTTTTCTGGGCCGGATTCTACTCCCATCGCAAATCAATCGTCACCACCTCCAATTACGCCAACCCGATAGTAGGGGGGCAGTGTGACCCCCTTGTAGGTCTACCTGATCCAAACTGCGCCCTGTATGAAGCTGCGTTCCCGAATGGCTTTACCACCTCCAGCAAACAGTACGGCAACCAGGTTGGTTTCCAATTGCCGACACGGTTTGCCACTCTGATTGGGACCGCATATTTCGGCGGCGACCTCCGCTTCTTCTTCGGCGGCCAGGTGAACTCCTACGCCACCGACACCAACTTGCTGTCCAACCCCGTCTCGTTCCCCACAGTTGACGGCGGTCCGCTTGCCGCGGCTGGCAATGCGGTTCTGGCCACCAACGGGCTCGGAGCGGTCGTGGTTGCTCCGCAAAAGCCAATCCGCTCGTTCGGCGGATTCCTCAACCTTGGTTTGCCTATCTCCCGGTGGGTTAACGCGGACCCGAAAGGCCGCAACGCCGGCTGGCAGCTTTATCTCCACATCGGCAAGGACCAAGTGGTGCATCGCGACTTGACCAACCCCAACTACAGCCAGACGAACGGCACCAACACCTTGTCCCCATTGCCGCTCTTGATGGGCAAGATGTTTGCCGCAACCCTGTATTACAAACTCAACCCGTGGTGCACATTCGGCACCGAGTACTCGGTGTATGCTTCACGCCTCGCACCTGGCTTGGACTACATCATTGCCGGGCAAGCGGGCAACGAATGGCAAGACCACCGGATAGAGTTTGGACCTGTCTTTACCTTCTAGAAGCTCGGCGTTATTATGGGGCGCGGGGATGGAACCGTTTCGGTGCGAAACCGGCACCTGAGCGATTCCGTCCCCAGCTTCAAGAACTAAAAAGACACTATGGGCTTGGGCTATAGACCTCTACGGCTGTTCCTGGCGTTGTTTCTTCTGGACGCTATTTTTGCCGCTACAGTTGCGTCTCAGTACTCCCCCACTCGGATTAAAGTTCTAAGCGCTGAGTTCCATGCCATCTCAGATCCAACGCCTGTTCCCATGAACTGCGATATGCAGAACTTCGACGCCTACTGCAACGAGAGCAAGAATCCCACCGGAGAAAACATCATGAAGGTGCGGGATAGTGACGGCCATGCCTTCACTATTGCCTGCTCGGTGGACTCGCGATGGTCCAAGTGCGGTCCCTTGTCCGTCGGAGAAAGTTACGAGGCACGAAGGGGAAAACACGGCATCACCGTTTGGGTACCGAACTCGAACGGCAAGGAAGGCACGCGGTTATATAGGTTGGCCGGGGAAGATCCCACGACGCCGGCCGCCGCTCCCGCCGCGGAAACACAGGCGAATGGTGAATCAACCAGCGCGCAGCCGCGCCCTGAACCACCGCCGCAGCCGGTCGCTGTGGCGCCGGGGCAGAAGGCCTCGGATGCAACACCACTTGCCGCGCCGCCTCCGCCAAGTCGGCCGGCGCAGAAAGCCGTCGCGGGAAACGTAATGTGCAATTTCTCTTCGATACCTTCCGGAGCGGAGATCACGCTGGACGGAAAGTATGTCGGCAGCACGCCATCCGGAATTCCGCTGAGCCCAGGCACGCATTCGGTGGTCTTGTCCTTGCCCGGCTTTGCGCAGTGGACGCGGGACCTCACGGTGGCAGCGGGATCCGATTTGTCCGTGAGCGCGATATTACAGAAGCAATAGCAGCAGGGAACCAGCAGTAAAGCAGCGCATTTCGAAGCGGCTTTAGAGACTGAGGAATTTCCCTAACGGAGGAAAATATGGCGATCGCTGCCCAGCGAGCGGGAACTGGTACTCCAGAGTACGGCATTTGGCGCGTGATCATGGCTTCGTCTGTCGGCACCATGATCGAGTGGTATGACTTCTATATTTTCGGAAGTCTGGCGGCCATACTGTCCCTGAAGTTTTATCCTCCCGGGCACGACACCTTCGCGTTGATCGCCTATCTCGCTACTTTCGCCGTGGGCTTTCTCGTGCGGCCTTTCGGCGCGCTGTTCTTCGGGCGCATCGGCGACGTAGTCGGGCGAAAATACGCCTTTCTTGTGACCCTCACCATTATGGGTCTCTCCACCTTCGCCATCGGCTTGATGCCGTCGTTCGCCACGGCCGGCTGGTTCTCGCCCATCGTCCTGATTTTGATCCGCGTGCTGCAAGGGCTGGCGCTCGGCGGAGAGTACGGCGGCGCTGTGGTTTACGTGGCCGAAAACGTCCCGGACAACAAGCGCGGCTTCTACACCAGCTTCATTCAGATCACCGCCACTCTCGGTCTTTTCGTCTCGCTCATCGTGATTCTCGTTACGCAGAATTCGATGTCCAAGGAAGACTTCGCGGCCTACGGCTGGCGCATCCCTTTCCTGATCTCCATCATCCTGGTAGCCATCTCTCTCTACATCCGCCTGAAGATGAAGGAATCGCCCATCTTCGCGCAGCTCAAGAGCGCGGGCATGACCTCGGCGCAGCCGCTGAAGGACGCCTTCACCAAATGGCCTAACCTCAAGCTCGTTCTGATTTCGCTTTTCGGAGCGACGGCTGGCCAGGGCGTGGTGTGGTACACCGGGCAGTTCTACGCTTTGTTCTATATGCAGACGGTTCTGAAAGTGAACGTGAAGACCGCCAACATCATTGTCGCGATTGCTCTATTGATAGGAATGCCGTTCTTCACTGTGGTGGGCGCGCTTTCCGACCGCATCGGACGGAAGAAGCTGATGATGGCGGGCTGCCTTTTCGCCGTACTCACCTACATCCCCATCTACCACGCCATGGAACGCGCCGCGGGAAACAACATTGTGTCGGTATCACACACCCGCAATAAAGTGACCGGGGCGATCGGGCTCACGGCTATGACTACTGGCCCGACCGGCGCGTTGGTTCCGGCCAAGGAAGCCGTGAATCCGAATCTCCCGATGTTGGTGTTCCTGATTTTCATCCAGGTTATCTACGTAACGCTTATCTATGGTCCTATCGCCGCCTACCTGATCGAGGCTTTCCCGGCGAAGATCCGCTACACTTCCGTTTCCCTTCCTTACCATATAGGAAACGGAGTGTTTGGAGGGTTGCTGCCGCTCATTGGACTTTCGTCGGTCGCGGCTACCGGCAATATTTATGCCGGGCTTTATTACCCCATGATCGTGGCGGGCATGACGTTTATTGTGGGCAGTATTTTCCTGAAAGAAACCCACAATAACCGCATTTGGGCTGAGGCTGAGGCCGCAGGCACCTACCCGCTGGCGGAGTAAGCGGCAAAATCTTTGCAGCGAACTCCCGGCTTGGGCCTTTTCCGGCCCAAGCCGAGGGGTTCGCATCTAGCTTCTTGTCCGCTCAGCATGTGCCCCGCCTCGCTACTGCGCGTTAAACCGAAGGAGACAATCTGCCATGAGACAATCTAGCCGGTTTCTTGCGGCGCTACTCTTAACCGCGTGCTTCGGATTGGTTTTTGCCTACGTTGCGTCGCTCGCGAGCACTGCGGGCTCGACCGCCCTGCCGCCGGTGCGAACGGCGAAATGCACAATCGACATCGCGGCGGAAAAAGCATCAAACTGCACGCTGATCAAAGCGAACCACGAATGGATTCTCTGGTCCAATTCCGGGGCAACGTCCCGCTCTATCCATTTCAAGACCGACGCGAACCCCTTCTCGGAAAGCAGTTGCGCGGATGTAGGCCCCGACGCGCGCGCAAGGTCCGGGCCCATCGCCTTAAACGCCGCTCCGAAAGTGTACGTCGCCTACACCTCCGACATATCTTGCGATTCCAATCCTCCGTCCGATCCCATCCGCGGCACGGTAAAAATCACCGTACAGTAGAACGGCAAGCGCAGTCCCGGGGGACGGATCCATCCTTTTGTGCGTTGAGTCGGTTTCGCTGCCACGTGCGCGATTAACTTTGAACGCCATCAAATAGCGGTTTACGCCCAGACCCTGCCGATGGTCGAAAGTAAGTCGGGGCCCAGGCGGTTCTTGTCCACGCAGGCGTCCGCTCCGGCTTCCCTTGCGTGCGGCAACAACTGAGCCGGATCATGCTGGCTCATGATAATAATTTTCACTTGGGGAAATTCCTGCCGGAGAGCATTGGCTGCTTTCAGGCCATCCTGAACCGGCATGCTGATATCCAGAAGGATTACGTCGGGGCGAAGTTCCCGCGCTTTCTGCAATACGTCCGAACCATCCACCGCCTCGCCGCAGACTTCGAAACTAGTTTCAGACAATAGAAGGGCAGTCACTGCCCGTCGAAGGCGTTCGTTATCGTCGGCGATGAGAATTCTCATAGGTATCGCTGGCCTGGTTTTGCGGGAGAAAGGGAATCGGGCGGCCGTCGTCAGGCGGACTTATGCAGCCGTTTTTGAATTAGGGATTCTCGCACGCGACGCGCACCAGGATTTTCGTGCCCCAGCTTCCGGATTGAATCGTGAGCTCGCCGCCGTAGCGCGTAACACGTTCGCGCATTCCGCAAATACCCACACCCGCACCTTGCGCTTGAATCTCCAGCAGCTTTTCGGCCGCAATGCCCTTGCCCTGATCTTGAACTTCGATGGAGACCATGTGTGCGATACGGGAGACGCGAATCGTCGCCAGCTTGCTGCCGGAGTGGCGGTGAACGTTGGTCAAACACTCCTGCACGATGCGGAATATCACCAACTCCATTTCGCTGAAGAGCCTGCCGAAGTCTTCCGGAATTTCCAGCGTGATATCCAGTTCGCTGCGCTCGTTCAGGCCTTGAATGTACCAAAGCAGCGCTCCGGGAAGCCCGGTCTCGTCCAGCAACGGAGGATGCAGCAGATAAGAAGTTGTACGGATTTCCTGGCTTAATTCCCGAACGAGCTGTTGTCCTTCGCCCGCTTCCTTCGCAAGTTCAGGAGCCCTGTGTTTCGCTTGCTCCACGATGCTCGAAAGGTTTATTGCCAGGCCCGCCAGAATCTGCCCGGCGCTATCGTGCAATTCGCGAGCGATGTGGCGTCTCTCGTTATCCTGTATCTGCATCATCCGATACGACAAATCCCGCAGATGCGTGGTTTGTTTCAACACTTCATTATTCCGCTGAATCAATTCTTCCGTCCGGGCTCGAACTTGTGCTTCCAACGTTTCCGCCAGCCTCGCGAATTCGGCGGTGCGTTGCCGCAATGCTTGTTCGGTTTGTTCGCGCTCGGTAACGTTTGATTTCAAAGTATCGAGCGACGTCACTACTTGATATGCCGAGGAAGCAAACGTCCCCAGGGAGTTCAGCAGCCGCTCATCTTCAGCGTCGAACTTGCGGCGGGTATCGTGCGCCACGGCCCAGATCGTGCCGACCGCTTTGCCCGCTACGTAGAAAGGAACCAGCAGTGCCTCTTCGACCCGAGGCGTCACCGGCTCGAAATAGGTATAACGCCGCTCTACGTGATGAAACAAAAGCGCAGTGTTGCGGTCGAGTACGTCGCCGCAAGGTCCGAAATCGCGCGGTGTGCCGCCGCCGATGTGCGGACTCCACACGCCGGATATCGCCGGCCAGTAGAACCTCTTTCCGCCATCTTCCAGCGTAAGCAGGCTTATGCCCGCGGAGCCGGCCTGGCAAAGCTCCAGGATTGTGTCGGTCAGCATCTGAAGAATCGTACCCGGTGAGTCTGCTAGAGCGCGCGCGAGCGCCACAAGAGCGCGGTTTTCCTTCTCGTAGTCCGGCGGGCGCGACCGGCGCTTCTGCAACTCCTCCGTGCAAAGGATCGATTCCAGCGGGAGCGCGCCGGGAGGAACGGGCGTACGCCCAGAGTCCGCCGTCTGCCGTTGCGGCGAGCTACTCATGTTGCTCTCCGACGCGCGGGACCCTGCCGATATTGTGAAGCCATAAGACACCTCCATCCAGGGAGTAGAGGGCTTGGGCAGAATCTAAATAGAAGGCCGTCCGCAAAAGTTGTCAAGCGCTTATCGAGCAGTGCCGTACTAAGGTCTTTTACTCCGTCGGATTTCAATAGTTGCGATCGAGCGTTCATAGAGTCACGAATTGTCCCCCGGTCACAAATACCGTCTTCCATGTATCGCTACCGCACCTCTATTCTGTTCAACTTGCCTCATAGCTAGTTTTAGGCGGGTTAAATGGCCAAAACAATTCTGGTTGCTGACGATAACCCCACCATCCGCAAGATGCTCTGCAAAATGTTTGAAGCCGAAGATGACTACGACCTCTGCGCCGAGGCCACCAACGGAGCAGAGGCTGTCTCCCTGGCGAAGCAGTGCCGGCCGGACCTGATCATTCTTGATTTATCCATGCCGGTATTGAACGGATTGGAAGCCGCTCGGGAGATTAAGCGGATAGCGCCCGGCGTTCCCATCATCCTCTTCACTATCCACGCTGACTCCATCAAGCAGTCCCTGCAGGCTATGAACTCGCCCATCGACCTGGTCGTGACGAAAACCGACATGCCGAATATCATAGATCATGTGCGGTCCCTGATTCCCGTTTGAATCTTCGCTCGCCGCACCCCGCCTCACCAGCCAGGATAATTGAGCTTTTCTGTCTGCAAAGTACGCAAACCGTTCAGAGCTTCGCCTATAGCCTGCCGCTCTACATGCCCATCGGAACTCGTCTGTAGCGCTTGCATACGAGACAGGATTGCCGTTTCTGCGTCGGCTACCCGCTCCACCAGCTTCCCAGGATCAAATTCCGACAAGGCCTCTTTGTAACTCTCCCGCCATCCAGGATTTTCCAAGTCACTCATAACTGCTCCATTTGCCTCCAGTCAGTTCGGAGGGTAAGAGTATCCCCAACAGAGTAGAGAACCGTGTCCCGGCAATCTGTTCACTTTTGCTCACTTTTCATATTCCCTTTTGGGGGATTATCTTGGGTTTTTCACAGGCTAGCAAAGCGAGGCGAGGAGGTTTTCTGGTGAAAAGATCTAAAGCTTAAGGCTTAAGCGTTAATCGGTTCCCACGGCTTCGGCGGCTTGTTCCAGCGGCAGAGTTACCGTCACGATGGTTCCATTGCTATCCGAATGAATGTTCAAATGGCCGCCTAGATAGCGGATGCGCTCGGCCATGCCCCGGAAGCCGACGCCGCGGCGGCCCCCCGAAGTGACCTGCAATTTCTCCGCAGGAATGCCTTTGCCGTAGTCTTGAGCCAGAACAAGGATCTGGTGATCTCCCGGAATCACACGTATCGTGGCAGTCTTGCTCCCGGAATGGCGGTGAATGTTGGTGAGGCACTCCTGCACGATGCGGAAAATCGCGGTTTCCATGTCCGTGGGGAGCCGGCCGAAGTCCTTGGGTATTTCGAGCTGAATTTTGATCTGGCTGCGTTCCGCAAATCCCTCGACGTACCAATGCAGAGCCGAGCCCAGGCCGATTTCGTCCAGCAGCGGCGGATGCAACAGGTGCGAAATGGTTCGGATTTCAGCGCTGATTTGCTCCACCAGTTGCGCGTTCTCCGTGACCGCTCTGGCCCCCGCTTCGTCGAGCTTCTGAATCTGCCGGTTTACTACCCCGATGTTCATGCTGATGGCCGCGAGTAATTGCCCCACGCTGTCATGCAGCTCCCGGGCGATGCGCCGGGCTTCCTGATCTCGCAGATGCAGCAGGCGCGCCGAAAGGTCCCGAAGACTCTCAGTTGCCTTGTTGAGTTCTGCCGTGCGTTCCTCAACGCGCTTCTCCAATTCGGCGCGCGCGTTCCGAAGCTCTTCTTCGGTTTGCTTTCGTTCCGTGATGTCCGTGCCGGTTGGATGGAGAAAGATGACGCGGTCTTGGTCGTCGCGAACCGGATGCAGGGCGAAATCCACCACGCGCTCGGAGCCATCCGCCCAATGATAGAGCAGCTCTTCGCGGTAAGGCGTGCCCTGCGCGGCTTGCGCCGTCGCAGCACGGATTTTATGTTGCGCATCCTTATTAAGGCGCCACCAGCCGCACTCCCAGAACAGGCGACCCACGACTTCTTCTGCGCGGTAGCCGCACACGTCCAGGCACAGGCGGTTGGCGTCAATGACCGTCCCGTCGAGTGACATCACGCCTGAAAATATGGGGCTTTGATCGAACAAGGCGCGGAATTTAGCGGTGGCCTCGACGGCCTCAGCCGTTAGACGGCGTTCGCGCTCTGCGGCTGTCGTGCGTTGGTGGGCCGGCTTGCGTTTTTGGGGTTTTTTGCGTTTGTTCGGGTCCACGACAACTCCCTGCCCAAGGAAAGTAGCAACTGAATCTGCAAGGATCCATCACCGTGGGGGTGCGGCAAAAAATACTAGCAAATGCTGGTACGGATTTCTACCCCTTGCGAGACCTACCTTAAGAAATCGCGAAGGCGCCCATCGCGTAAGCCACTCAATCTACCAGAAGGAAATCATCGCCCAGCGCGGCCCCTTCGACCGCCTTTACCAAAGCCTCGCCGGCTCGTGTTTTCGCCACGTAAGCTTGAACGCCGATCTTCCTGGCTTCTTCAACGAAATGCCGGTCCGCGTTCTGCGATAGGATTACGATCGCCGATTCCGGCAGTGTCTTTTTGATCTCGCGAGCGGATTCGAACCCGTTTAGCACCGGCATGCTCACATCTAAAACCACTACGTCCGGCTTCAACTTCTTCGCTTCCTCGATCGCCTCTGCGCCGTTTTCCGCTTCGCCGCAAACCTCGAAACGCGGATTCGCTTGCAAGGTAGTCCGAACGATCCTTCTTATAATCGGATGGTCATCGGCAATCAGAACGCGAACCTTTCGACCAGTTCGACCAGACTGTTTACCCAGTGTGACGCCCGCTTCAGTCATAGGCTAAATTAGAACATCGCGGGGAACGTTTGCCTCCCGCAAAACATGTATTTTGCTCATGTGGATACCGTAGGCGACCCTTTGTCGGGGCCCCGGCCCGGGAGAAACCATTGCCGGGAAGCGGGCCGAGCGGTCTTAGCATCGAAACGGTGCGGTCAGCCACCCGCGAAGTCGCTGCTGCCGGCTCGGCCGGAAAGCTTCTTGCGCACGGTGATAAACTTCTTGCAGGCGCCGAATAGGGCGCGTATTGAAAGGTGAAAAACATTTATGAAAGCTATCGCGATCATTCCCGGCACACCGGGCTCGCGCATTGTGGACCGGCCCGAGCCCTCCGTTACCGCGCCGGATGAAATAAAGGTCAAGATCATTCGTGTCGGCATCTGCGGCACGGACAGAAAAGAAGTGGCCGGCGGGCGTGCGGATGCTCCCGAGGGCCAGAAAGAGCTGGTCATCGGCCATGAAATGTTCGGCAAGGTGGTGGGAGTGGGCGCGTCCGTCACTCGTGTGAAAGTGGGAGACTTCGCCGTATTCACCGTGAGGCGCGGATGCGGCGAGTGCATGTCCTGCTTGGTGGGCCGCTCGGATATGTGCCAGACCGGAAAATATAAAGAGCGAGGCTTGCATTGGTTGGACGGCTATCAAACCGAATTCGTGGTTGATAAGGAGCAGTACATCGTGCGCGTGCCGGCCGAACTGGAAGCCATTGGCGTGCTGATGGAGCCGCTTTCAATCGTGGAGAAGGGAATTGATGAAGCGATTCGATTGCAGATTGTGCGCGTCCCCGAAGCGGCCACCACTCCGGACTGGATCGTCGGACGCCGCTGCCTCGTGGCCGGCCTGGGGCCGGTAGGCTTGCTCGCCTCTATGGTCTTGCGGCTTCGCGGGGCTGAAGTTTACGGGCTGGATGTGGTGGATTCCACCAGCGCTCGTCCGAAGTGGCTGGAAGTAATTGGGGGACATTATGTGGACGGCCGCGCGGTCCCCGCGGACCAGGTGGAGAAAAAAATCGGCCCGATGGATTTGGTTCTCGATGCCAGCGGAATCGCTTCGCTGGAATTTAATCTGCTGGATGCGTTGGGCCGGAACGGAGCGTATGTGATCACCGGCATTCCAGGCGGTGACCACCCGTTGCAAATTGCGGGCGCGGAACTTGTCCGGCAGTTGGTTTTGGACAATCAGGTGATGGTGGGCAGCGTCAATGCCGCGCGCGGGCATTTTCAAATGGGCGTGGACGATTTGGCTCAGGCGCAGCTTCGCTGGGGCGCTCACATCGCGGCCTTGATCACGAATCGTTATCCCTTCAGTCAGTTTGCGCAATTGGTCGAGCAGCATCCGCCTGATGCCATCAAGGAAGTCATCGAGTGGTCCTGAAAGGCTCGCGAAAAGAAGCGGCGGTCTTTGTAGGAGTGTCTTTAGGTAGAATCGAGACGCAGTAGGGAGAAGGAATGCAGGATTTCACGTGCAATTTTTCGCAGGCGAGCAAACCCTTTGCACATTTCTGGGAGCATACCGTCGGAAGCGGGCATGCGCCGCTCGCCTTGCGCGCCGACTGGCAAGCGCAACTGATCCAGTGCCACAACGATCTGGGGTTTCAGCACGTGCGTTTTCATGCGCTGCTATCTGGCGAGATGGAAACGCTTATTTGCGAGGAGAACGAACTTCTTTATTCATTCTTCAACGCTGATCAGATTATGGATTTCCTTCTCTCCATCGGCATGAGGCCCTTCGTGGAGTTGAGCTTCATGCCCGGAACCCTCGCTTCAGGCGACACCACCGTGTTTCGGTACCGAGCCAACGTGACGCCGCCAAAGGATTACAACCAGTGGGCCGTACTCATCGGGAAACTGGTGGCGCATTGGGTGGAACGCTACGGCGTGAAGGAAGTGCGCGAGTGGTTCTTTGAGGTGTGGAACGAGCCCAACCTGAAAGCATTTTGGACCGGCACGCAGCAGGACTACTTCAAGCTCTACCGCGTGACCGCCGAGGCAATCAAGAGCGTCGATCCTTTGCTCAAGGTGGGCGGACCGGTCAGCGCGAAGAATGCCTGGATTCCCGAGTTTGTTGATTTCTGCAAGCAGAACAAAGTCCCCGTTGATTTCGTCAGCACGCATCACTACCCCACGGATGCCTTCGGAAAAATAGGCGCGGACACGCTCACTCAATTGCAGAACGCGCCCCGCGGCGTCATGCGCGAGGACGCGGTTAGAGTCCGGGACCAAGCTCGCGGCCTGCCCGTGTATTACACCGAATGGAATATCTCATCGAATCCGCGCGACCCGCTGCATGACGAGCCCTTCACCGCGGCGCTGGCAGCCA
>Ga0302221_10002638_pt1 | contig 11118 bp, 3 predicted proteins | sample II_Palsa_E2_1_FD_193517 | JGI IMG/M metagenome (GOLD analysis project Ga0302221, IMG submission 193517) | Peat permafrost microbial communities from Stordalen Mire near Abisko, Sweden - II_Palsa_E2_1 | ecosystem: Environmental > Terrestrial > Soil > Palsa > Peat permafrost | place: Sweden...
TTGTAGCTTTGCACTTTTTTAAATTCTTACTTAATAGTATATTAAAATATAATTTTGCGACGACGTTAATTAACTTAACTAGGCTATAAAGTACCCGTTTATTAACGGGGGTATCGGGGTTTTTAAGGTTCTTAGAAATATAAATACCCTTGCCGCTTAAGAACTCTTTTATATTTTAATCTCTTGCCCCTTAATTGTATATAAGGGAGCTTAAGCTATTAATTAAGCTTTACGCTTAAAATAGTTTACCTCGAAAGGCTATATAAGCAATGTTATAATAAGGGGCTAACAAAAGCAGTTTCTTAGTAAATTAAGCTAACTTAAATATGCTAGCTTATATAGTTTTATTCGATTTATTATATTTTTGCTTTAAGAATATAATAATTGCATATTATACGACTAAGAGCTTTTAAAGCCGGCCTTCGAATATCTTGTAAGCGCTCTTTATACTATGCTATATATTTGCTATAAAAGCTTATTATTGCTTAGTTTTAAGGCCTTTTATATAAGCATATAATTGTTTTAAGATAGCTTTTATAGTTAATTTTTTGTTAAGGGTTAAATTAATAAACTTAAGTATATTAAACTTTAAAGTTGCCCCTTTATTTAATGCTTTAGCGGGGGGGTCGTATTATAGACTAATAATTATAAGTTATAAATTGTTTGTATAAGATAAAGAAGAGCTGCTTAGCTTTATATTTAGCGTTAAGGAGTGTTTTATATTAACGTTTTAAGCTATATTAAAATTATATTAATTTGAAATTAAGGATAAAATTTAAAGTATTAACTTATAATTTGTGTTTAATAAATTATTTAAGCTTTTAAAATACTAAAAAACGTTAAGAGTAATAAAGATGCTTTAAGCGATAAAGATTATAAAAACGACAGATCCGGCGGAATATATTATTTAATAAAGCATTTAAGCTTTCGGGATATTAAAAAACGTTAAAAGTAATAAAGACGCTATAAGCAATAAAGATTATAAAAACGATAAATTTGGCGGAATAATAAAGAAAAAAAGAAATTTTATTAATAATTATATTAAAACAAAGAAAAGCTTTAATAATATTATAGCACTTAGCTATTAAGCTACTTGCTATTAGCTAAATTGTCTTAAGAAACGTCCTTAAGATGCTTGCTACTAAAATTATCCCGAGAAATATCCTTAAAACGTCCTTAAAATGCTTATTATTAAAATTGCCTTAAAAAACGTTTTTAAAATGCTTATTACTAAAATTATCCTAAGAAATATCCTTATAATGCTTGCTATTAAAACTATTTTAAGAAATATCCTTAATATGCCCGCTACTTAAACTACTTAAAAAAACATTTTTAATATGCTTAAGGCATATAATTTAGTTTTAATAACCCGGAGTATTACTTGCATCTTGCGACTTTATTTGCCTTTTTTACCTTTAGCTTTAGCTTTCTTGTCTTTAACTAATTTAAATGCTATTGCTTTGCCCTTATATAGCTATATTATTATTCTTATTATTAAATCGATTTCTTATTTAACTCTTAACTAGTTAAATCGATTTCTTTGTCGAACTCGCTTAAATATAAGATAGTAAGGTATATTATAATATTTATAACTTCGGCGTATAAGTATTAAGTTTCCTCTTATATTTGCAAGTTATTAAGCGTCGCAAATTTGCTGCTTTATATACTTGTACTTCTATTAAATCTCTTTAATAAAATAGCCTTAATTTAATAATATTCGGATCTTTATATAATTGCTATTAATAAGGGGGATATAAGTTTTAAAAGGCGTAAAAGTCTTATAAGGGAGGAAGTAATGCTATAAACGCAATTTGTTATAAGATAGCTAAGATATAATTGTCGCTTTAGTTAATAATAGGGTTAATAGCCGCTTAAGGGGTATAATATAAGCTTATATATATATATTAAGAGTTAAAGTCGGAGTTAATAATATATTAGCAAATCTTTCGAGTAATAAGGATAGCGTTGCCTCGAAGCTAATAAGTTAAGGGCATATTGCTTATAACGGCGGCGTTAGAATCGGAGTATTGTCGGGTTATCGTATTAGCTCGAATAAAGAATACGTGTCAAGTTATTGCATTAGCCCGAATAAAGAATATATATATGTAAGAGTTTTAAAGATTAACTCTTTTTATATAATTTTGTTGCACTTATAATATATTAGTATATTTGGCAAGATAATAGTAAAAGATTATAGTATGTATTCTTGCGTTATAAGCTTATCCTTTTAAGAGTTTGGGATTTTGTTATACTTGTAATATATTTGTGTATTTAGCGGGATAATAGTAAGAGATTATAAAGCGGATTTTTATATTATAAGCTTATCCTCTTAAAAGTTTAAGATTTTGTTATACTTGTAATGCATTTGTATATTCGGCGGGATAGTAATAAGAGACTATAAAGCGGATTCTTGTGTTATAAGCTTATCCTTTTAAAAGTTTAAGATTTTGTTATACTTGTAATGCATTTGTATATTTGGTAAAATAGTAATAAGAGATTGTAAAGCGGATTCTTGCGTTATAAGCTTGTCCTTTTAAGAGTTTAAGATTTTAGAAACAGGTATTAAAATTAGAAATTAAAGGGTATATTTTTGCTAAAAGTATAATATCTTTAATAAATTAAAAATACTTATTATAATATAAAGATAAAAGGATAAATAATAATATATACTTATAAAAGGTAGCGCTTTTCTTATTATTATTTTCGTTTTAGTTGCTTACTTTTCTTTACTAGCGAAATTAAAGCTTTCTTATAATAACTTAATTTAATTTTTTCCTCTTTTCCTCCTTTTTATTTAATATCTCTTTATTTAATATTTTTATATTTAACTTTATCTTATTAAACTTTTAAATAGCTACTATATCGACATTATCTTTTTATATCTTTATTTGGCTAAACTTTATATTACCTTTTATAAATAGCTAGCAAATAACTAAAGTAGAAAGCTAATAAAGTAAGAAGATTTAAGGCAAGCATTAAAGTATATACTTTTATTATTAGACTTTATATTTAAAAACTAATCCCTCTTTAATATATTTAAAGTATAAATTAATTGCATAGCCAAATGCTTTAAGATAAGAGTGTTTTTAATTACACTTCGCAAATATATTATAATATAAGTTATTCTCTTATTATTAAATGTATATATTTAATTTATTATATATAATAAGAATAAGCAATAATTAAATAATTAAGGCCTTTTAAGTATAATACAAGATACTTTAAGATTATTTATATCGAAACCCCGCTTGTCTTATTAATATTTAAATAGCTCGAAAACTTGCTTGTCTTATTAACGTTTATATAGCTTAATATCCTCCTCTTATTTAAGCGCTAAAGTTTTATTAAGTTATAAAGCAATAGCCCGACTTGATAATAATATATATAATTAATTTTAAAGGAATAATAAAAGCTTAAGCGGGATGCACTTATAAGGTAATATTAAAGCTCGAGGCAAGCGCAAAGATTTATTAGTAATAAGTCAAATAAAAAGTATATAACGCGAGATTACTCTTACTCTCTTCTTAACTTTTATATTATAAGTTACCGGGGAATTAGGCCTTAAATAGTTACTTTAGCTTAAAGATAATAAATATACACTTAAAGAGAGTATTATTAATTATTAAAAGTTAGTAAAAGAATAGTAAAAGAAGGACAAGTTTAATTTATATCCTTTAAATAAAGTCGTAACTTAGAAAGTAAGCGCTTTAAGTAATATTTAAGTCTTTAAGATTATGCTAATTTTATATAAATACGCGATTATATTTCCGAAAAACGTTTATAATTTATGCAAATAATTCGATTTATAATATAGCTTAAGTTTGCTAATTACTTAAACTAATTAGATAAGATAAGGAAAGATATATTTTAAATTCGGTTATTAAAAGACTATAGCATTCTTTTATTGAACTTAAATCGAGTAAGTAAATTTAATTAGTTTAATTGCTTATTAATATTAAATAGCTTAAATACTAAAAATAGACTAGCAACATTGTTATAAAGTGTCTTATAATATTCTTTCGATCTCCGAGCGTATAAGTATTAAGCTTTTATATTATTATAAAGGAATAATAAGATCTAATTCTTGCGTATACTATTATAATAGTTTATAGTATAATCCTTTATACTATAAAGGCTAAGGCCCGAGGGGACAAATTATAATAATTAAATTTTATATTAGATTATAATAAGTATTTTACTTAATAATTTGTTTAAGAAGATTATACTAATATTATTACCTTATCTTTAAGTAATGTTTTTTAAAGTAAAAAATAGCTAGCAAAACATGTCAAGTATAAAGTAGTCGGCGCTTTGCTGTCTTCTTATAAAGAAGGCTTAAAAACTTGTTAAAGTAAACAAAAATCTTGCAAATTTTATACTTGTCTTAAATAAATAAGATAATATATTAAATAATTTGTTTAATAATCTTAACTTTAAAGATATATATTATCTTATTCCTTTAAAAAAAATTTAAGCTAATTATATATAATAAGATAGTCTTATAAAAGCTAATAAACTCCTTATTTGCTATAATAGCAAGCACTTTAACACGCTAATTCTTCTTAGGATTACAAAGACTATATTATATTTAATATTATACTAAGTTAAGCAAATAGCGATAAAGAAGCATTTAATATTAAGCTTTAAAAATCCTTCTTTAGCAAGTTATTCTTTTGTTATAAATAAGGGTATAATATTATTAACTAATTTAGTTATTTGCAAATCTTAATTAAAATAGCGATAATAATAGTAATAATAATAATAGCTTTCCCTCGATTAAAGATATAATATTAATAACTAAAAAGAAAGCTTGTCCGGAGGCGGCTTAAAGTAGCGCAATAAGCTTAAAGAAAAGGAAGATATACCTTAACTTGTCTTAAACCGGCTATAAAGTTACAAAGAAGTCGACGCGTAAGCTTTCCCCGAATTATAATTTTATTAGATTTACTTTAACGTATATTATAATAATAAGAAGTATATAAAAGATTTTAATTCGGTTTAATAATAATAAAGATAAATTCCTTAAAAAAGTCCTTATTACTTGCAAATAAATCTAATTTATAATAATAGCAAATAAATATATAAGAGATATACTATTTTAGTTAAAGCTTAAAGATTAGGAGAAATTTGGAAAGAGGGCAAGAGGGATTACGATATGCGATAACGCAAACCTTACAAAAATGCTATAATAAGCAAAAAGTTTTAATTAGCTATATATATAAGTTTATAATGCTACTAGTCAATTTCTTAACGACTTAGACGAGGATAATAATAGTTAAAGGGTAGCTTAAGTCGAGGCTACTTTCTATAAAGGACACTTTAGTAGGTCATTTTAGTAAGGCGTTTTGGTAAGGCGGGTTTCGAGGCCACTTTTTATAAAGGAAACTTTAGCAGGTCATTTTAGTAAGGCGGGTTTCGAGGCTACTTTTTATAAAAGACACTTTCGCAAGGCGTTTTAGCAAGGCGTTTTAGTAAGGCGGGTTTCGAGGCTACCTTTTATAGAGGACACTTTAATAAGTCATTTTAGTAGGGCGTTTTAGTAAGGCGGGTTTCGAGGCTACTTTTTATAAAGGACACTTTTGCAAGGCGTTTTAGCAAGTCGTTTTAGCAAGGTAGCTTATATAAAGTCATATTTTCGCAATATTAAAGCAGTTTTATAAATTATTTCCCTATAAGCTTTTATAGAGGATATGACTAAATTAGAACTCTTAGTCTTATAAATATTATATAATATATATATACCTATATTTTAGAGGGGCTAGCTAGCATTAGATATCTTAATTGGGGTCTAATTAGCATTAGCATAATAGTTACTATTTTTGCGTATAATATAATTGCTGCGTATAGTATAATCGCTGCGTATAGCTCGATTATTATCGGTATAAGCTTATAACTATAAACTATTACTCTTGTACTTTGTTCGTGTGATTTAAAAAGTGCTAATAGTAGTTAATTGGCACTTATTGTCGAAAATTTGGTGCTAAATTTTTGGATATGCAAAAATGGCACCGTTAGCACGTCGTTAGCACCGTTAGCACGTCGTTAGCACCGTTGGCACGTCGTTAGCACCATTAGCAGGTCGTTGGCACGTTTTTTTTCCCCAATGTATTATACTTTAAATAATATTATAATTAAAAACAAGTTCCCTTTGCCACAAATTTAAGAGCAAATTAATTAAATAAGAAATGTAGCTATTTTCTTTAAAATTAACCTTCTCTTTAAGTTTTAGCAAATCAAGATAGCGGACTTAAGCGTTAAGAAAACTGCCTTTAATACTTAGAACGGAAAATACAAGTTCTTAGTAATGCCTTTTAAGCTTACTAACGCGCTATTAACTTTCTAAGTAGCTATAAACTTGTTATTACAACTATTCCTTAACAAATTTTTTATAATATATATTAATAATCTCTTAATTTATAGCAAGACAAAAGAAGAATATGTGTAATATATTTGTCAAGTTATAAAGAAGCTATAAGAAGCTAGCTTCTTTGCTAAGCCTTTTAAATATATATTTAAAGTTTATAAAATCGAATTTTATAAACATGTAATTAAAGAAAAAAAAGTATAAATAGCTAAAAATAAAGTAAATGCAATTAAGGACTAGCTAAGACTTAAGACTATATATTATATCCGACAATTCTTAAGACTTTACTCTTACTATTAAAGGTTTATTAAGGACTTCGCTCGGCTTGCTACGCTAATATATAACCTCCTTAAGACAAAAAGTATATATAAATATTATAAGATTATTTAAAATGCTAAATGCAAGTCCTTGTTCTTTAAACTTAAAAATGCTATTATTTCCGAACTAATTTTTACTTAGCTAAATGTCTATGCTCCTTTTATTATTAAAACAAATGCGTTAAACTTTGCATAAGGTGCATAATTGCTTTAAGTTAAAAAGGATAGCAAAAAGCACCCGGTAATATTTAAAAGCAAGAAATTTACAAGCGCAAAATATAACTACTTAACTTATAAGAGGGAGCTACTTGCTATCAAAGATGCCTTACAAGCTTAAAGCTTTTACATTAACAATAGCTATTATACAATTATATAAACGGACTACGCTAGTCTTTAATATATAAAAATAATAAGAGTTTAATCTAAGTAGCTAGCTTGTTAAATTATAGAATTTAAATTATTTAACTTGGACATTTGCTATAAATTAAGCCCTTAAATAATTGTTCTTAACGCTTCATTATAAAGACCCGATTTCTAAGAAAACGCAAAGACCTTAAACGCTTTATCTTTAAAGCTTATTACTATAAATCTCGTAAAATAGATATAGCTTTACCTTACAAATAAGATGCTACTTAAAACGACTATTAACGCGGCTCATATCAAATTATAAGCATTAAAATTTAAAATAGAACCCACAATCGAGGATAATATAAAACTTTAGCACTAAGACTTTACAAACAAGTCTACTTTATAAACGATAGTTTTCCCTTATTAAGCCTGTCAAGACACAATAAAATCGGCATATAAATCTTATAGTTATACCGGGGAATTTATAATATTTAATATCTTTTAAGACTATTACTAGTAGCTTACTATAAAAAAGGATATCTATAATATATGCAAATATTATAAAGAATGCTAACTTGCTAGCAAATGCTATAAGAAGAGGCATATTACCTTACAAGTCCCTATTACTAAATAGAAAAACTAAGCATATAATGCTTTTAACTGCTAAGGTTTAAACTTAATTAAAACTCTTAAGAAGACCGGGTCCGGAAACTGTTATATTATTATAGCTATAAACTATATTACAAAGTAGCCTGTCGCTAAAGCTATTCTTAATACTATAGCTAAAACCCTTGCTAAATTCTTATATAAATTATACTTGAATTACAAAGTCTTAAAGGAAATTATTATAAACTAAGGCCAAAATCTTTAAGCTTTAGCTATAAAAATCTTCTTTAAAAGGATCGAGACTAAGCATATTAGCACAATTGCATATTACTTGCAAACAAATAATGCTATCAAGCGACTTAATAGTATTTTTATACAATGCTTAACTAAGTATTTAGCTAAATAAACTATAAAGAAGTAAGACTTAACTTAAATGTAGCCTTATTTGCTACACAAATTCGAACTTATAATACTATAAGACAATTTCCGTTTTTTATACTTTATAAACAAAAGCTATAACTATTAAGAGATAATAATAAGTAAATACTATCTAATGCAAAAGCAATTATAAACCGATTATTATAATTTAAAATAGCTAAATAAGAGGCTTATAAGTTAAAAGACAAATAAGCTAAAAAGAATAAGCATTAATAGTTTAAAGATAACAAGAAGGCACTTGTCGGGGTTAACAAGTTTAAAGAGGGGGAGCATATTTTAATATAAAATAAAGCTAAGGAAAAGTTTAACTTAAATTAGTATAAACTATACAAAATTAAAGAAGTCGGACTACAAAACACATATAAGCTTTATATAATTACTAAGAAAGATAAAGATAAAGGAGAGACATTATTATAAATAGTTAATAAAGACTATTTGCATTAAGCTAATATTTAAGGCAAAATTACACGCAGTTAAAACTTGCCCAAGTTATAAGGCAAGAAACGACAAATGTACAATATTGCTTTAAACTAAGAAAATAAAATCCGCGTACTAGTTAAGGTCTTTAAACCCTTGCTAATACCCTAAAACGATTTTACAATTCCCTTAAAAAACTTAAATAACCCGGTAAAAAACTCTCTTTTACGCAATTTAATAAAACTAAAAGTTACACTCGACAACTTAATAAACTTAAATGTCCTAAAGGACTTAAATACAATTATAATCGATCTTATAAATTACTTAATAAACGATGCAAAAGAGGATAAAGAAGAACACGATAAAGATATAATATTAAAGCTATAAATTTGATATATTCCCTTCTTTAAGTACTTTTACTTTAAGTAAGGGATAAAACTTAATACTTTTAATTTCTTTTATAAAAACGCTATACTTTCTTTTTTAAAGTATAAAGGGGAAGATAACCTTAACTTACAAAGTATAGCTTAACGCTAAAGACTACAAACCACAATTTAATTTAATATTTATATCTTATAATAGTAGCTTTTGCATAAGTAGCTAGTTTAAGATTAAATTCTTTACCCTTATATTTACTACTACTATTTCCACCTTTATCTTTATTATTATTATCCTTCTTACAACTATATATCTAATCGAATTCTCTTATCTTACTAGCAAAGGCATTATTACTTTACTCCCGCAAGACTCTTTACAACTCCTCCTCTAATTCTTTCTTTATAACATTAATCCTAATTACCCGAGCTCGAGCTATAGCACAACGCTACGAATTAATATCACAAAGCGTAGCCTCTCTAAACTTATTTAGCTATACTTAATATTTTAACCGAGTCTAATCCTCCTCCAAATATCTTATAATATCACTTAAACCTTACTTAGCTAAAATGTCGACGCTAAAAACTTGCTAAAGATTTCGCTTAATAAGCCGACAAAGTTATAAGTTGCTTTCTATAAGAATAAGGCTAAATTTATAAACACTAAAGGCATACAAATAACTAAGAATGCTAAGCAAATCCTATTAAGGGGTTTAAGTTAAATGTCGCGTATAAGAGAACTAGGAGCATCGAAGAATTGCTTAAAAGGGTCGCGTTAATATAATAGTCGGCATAAAAGTTACTAACTACAAAATCGAGTAATCGGATAAGCATAAAAAGGACTAATCGCACGACTTAGCCGGTAATTTAAGTTAAGTAATAGTTAGCGGCTAGCCAAGTTAAAGTAATATAAGGTAATACTACTAAAGGAATCTATAAAAGCTTTAAAATTGTGATAAATATGCTAAAACTATAAAATGTTTTTAAATAGACGAGAAGGACTAGGTTATATTAGCTACTAAATTATTATAAAAGTAGCCGGGACTAAAGGAGTAGCTAAGACTAATAATATAAAAGGAGGAGGAGGAAGAAGCTATAAACTTCAAAGAGGAAAAGAACTACATGCTCCTTTATTACTAGTAAACTTACAAGTTATATATTTGTTTAAGATATAATTGCCTTTAAGATTAGTGCTAAGAAAGATAATCTTATCCTCGAATGCTATTATATAAGGCTAATTACTAGTTACTACTCTTTGCTAGGACGTGACCTTACAATCACAACTATTGCTAAAAACCCTAATTATATAAGCAAGGATAGCAATAATATGCTTAATTCTTGTAAGAGCATTAGTATAGCTTTAAAAGTTACAAGTAACTTAAATACGACTAAAGGAAGAGCTTGCGCTAAAGAACCGGGCATTACTAGCCGCCAAAGGCAAGCCTTAGAAGTATGCTCTCTTGTTAAAAGCTAGTATAATGCAATTAACGAGAAATAAAAGTAAAAGGAACAACTTATAAAGTAATAAGAGCAAGATACAAGTAATAAAATAAGCTAGTGCTTGATAATAGTATATGTATATATGCGCATATGCTAGCTAGCGCCGTTAATTAGTGTTATTAGTGTTATTGTTAGTATTATTTGATATTATTAATAAAAGAAGGAAGTAAAGGAAGCCAAGAACCTAGGAGGGTTATTATAGCCCACCTAAAGGACTATCGCTTAATCCTTAGCTTCTAATTGGTTAATTAGTCCGATGTTTGCTAATTGCTGCAAATGGCCTAATTTTTAAGGCATCTTGCGTAAGATGTCGTTATAGGGTTAGAATTCACTTCGTTAAATGGGTAAATAAGGGCAATTCACCTTTAAGTAGGGGATAGTGTAGCTGCGAGTCACGTGACATGGGTCATGTGACGAAGCTACAAGGGTGCTTGGACCCTCGCTCCATGTATTTAAATCACTTCCTACCTCCTGTAAAGTAATACATCGCTTTCGCAACTACATGTGCACCCCCCATGCGTCGTCGAATGCGGCGCCAATCTCACGTCAGATTTCAAGTACATTTACTTTTTGGGGTGTCGGTCCCGCGTATCATGCCGGTTTGCATAACACGGTGGTCAGTGCTAAGCCTGTTTCTTTCGATAGAGGGTGCTATTTTTAGAGGGGTTGCTTTGCGCAATCTACGTCAAGTGACAGGCGTAGGTTTAGTGTGCTAGCAATGCCTAGCATCATATAATACATTCATTCGAGTTCC
>Ga0302221_10002639_pt1 | contig 11116 bp, 11 predicted proteins | sample II_Palsa_E2_1_FD_193517 | JGI IMG/M metagenome (GOLD analysis project Ga0302221, IMG submission 193517) | Peat permafrost microbial communities from Stordalen Mire near Abisko, Sweden - II_Palsa_E2_1 | ecosystem: Environmental > Terrestrial > Soil > Palsa > Peat permafrost | place: Sweden...
AAATATTAAAAGATAAAGTAAATATAAAGAAATAAATTAATTATTTTATAAATATAATTTATATTATAATAATTTATAATAATATTTTTAATAATAAAGATTTATAATTTAAAATCTTAATTTTTTAAAATATTTTTAAAGTAATTTAATTTAAAATTTTAAATCTTTAAGTTTAATCAGAAACTCTTAAAAGTAATAAATAAAAACTTTTTTAATTTAATATTTATATATATTACTTTTAAACGTATTTTTAAGTTTTTAATAAATTTTTTTAATATAAAATTTTATATAATTAATTAAAAAAAAATATAATTTATTAATAAAAGAGAAAATTCTTTAATAAAACTCTTTTATTATAAAATTTTATATAGTATTTATTTATTATTTTAAATAATTTTATATTAGACTTAAAAATTTATAATTTTAAATTAAATTACTTTAAAAATATTTTTAAAAATTAAAATTTTAGATTATAAGTCTTTATTATTAAAGATATTATTATAAATCATTATAATATAAATTATATTTATAAAATAATTAATTTATTTCTTTATATTTATTTTATTTTTTAATATTTTATTAATTTTTATTTTAAAAAATTAATTTTAAAAATAATTAAAATTAAAATTAAAGTTTTATTAAAAAAAAAAATTTTTAAATAAAAACTTTATTATTATAATTAAAAGCTAAATTTATAATAATATATAATTTTTAAATATTATATATAAAATTAAATTAAAAAAACTATATTTTAATAAAAATTAAAAAATTAAAAATAAATAATTTAATAATAATAATAAAAGTTTAAGAATATCTTTAATTTAATTTATTATATATATAGTCTTTATATTTTAAAAATTAAATTAAAAGGATTAATGATTATAAAGCTATTAAAGAATTAAAAATCGCTAAAACGTGTTTTACAGTGGGGCGTGTTTTAGAGCGGGATCTCGGTTAGCAGGGGGGTCGTAATTGGAAAAACGGTCCAAGCTATCTGGGCCAAGACCGGCAAGGCTCTCGACCTCCCACTTGACGCTCTGGGAGATCCTACCAAGATTGTCGAAGCTGCCAAGCGCCGCGCAGTTTCGGACGCCGTCGACGTCTTTTCGACCGCGCTTCATGCCATCAAGACTCTCGGCGCCAAGCGGCCGCACTGGAAAGCCACTCATGCGCGTACCAATTAAGTTGCGCTTCAATATACTATAACTTATAGAACATTCGTAAAGCGACAAGCCACTACTTTTCAGATTGTTCCTCAGATCATGGAACATTTAGGAAAGCAAAATGGCATTACGGCTCTAAATGGTCGGAACTACCTTAGTTCAGGACAAGCTCGCCGGATCACGAGATAGTCCACGACGATCTCCGCCCAACCGGACTTGTGAACGACCGATTCAACCTCCTCAGTGGTAGCTCTTTGCTTGCTTCAATTGGGGATTCTACTGGCACGCCCGCCTGCTTATCATCGATGTCCAGTCCCGGTTTCTCTCCTTCGCCTGGCATAACAATGTCGATACGGAGGTCGGGATCTTTTGAGTACACTCTCAGACCAACCACACAGACAGCATTCCAAGGGTCAACGATGTCATCATCGTCCTCCCCAAATGGACGCTCTTGGTTACGCCGAGGAGCACGGGGAGGGTCGTAGAAAAGGCGTTGGTACACGTCGTCTGGGCCGAAACTATTCACGGAATCGGTGTCGGTGTGGTATTCTGAGGAGGCAGCTGATCCCTCCTCTTGAAATGGGTCTTCTTTGCCTTGGTGATGTGGGTGACTTTCTGTCTGTGTTGCATTGTCCAGTGTGGTCTCCCCTGACTGTGTGGTGTTGTTGGCAGTGGGTGGTGGCATCTCACCAGGCTCTTCTACCAATTGGACGTTTTCAGCAATAGATGGAGGCACCTCGTCCGGCTTCGGTGCCAATGGAATGCTCTGCAAAGTAGATGAAGGCTTTTCGCTTGAGGCTTGTGCGGCACTGCTTTTGGCACTGTGCCTTTCTCGTATGGCTGGTAGAGTATTTGAGCGAGTTAGCCCAGGACCAGCATGTCCTGCCACTCTCGGTCGAGGCTGCTTTGAAACTGAAGCTGGGCCAAAGAGTTCGGAATCCTCGGGTTTCTCGGTCTTCTCGAGCTTTGGTTCCACGGGTTCGAAGAGTGCGGCCTTGTTCATTCTTCTTCTTTCCATGTATTTCCGAACGTGTCTCTTTTTCTCCTCGTGTCGTTTCTTCCAAGCCTTTCTTTTCTCTTCACCCTTTCTCTTCTGAACGTGTGCTTCCATGACACCAGCACCTTTGGAATGAGCTACGTTGTATGACAAGCCAACCTGGGAAAATTTCTCATGGTATCTGTCCGTGGTGTCACGGCACATTTTCTCCACCACGTCCGCTACCGAAGGTGCCTTTTGGTTGCGTTCCGCAACAACCTTGACAACAACGGAATAGGTTCCATCCTGCAGATTTGGTAACTCTGCAACGACACTGCGAAACATGACTGAGTTTCCGTGGCTACGTGCAATGTAGTCATCTCCACCCAGGTTATCGGAAGAATGCAACCGGAAGTTCAATTTGAAGAAGTATTGACCTTCGAGACCTCGGAAGTAGCGATCATCTAGTTGTGAGAGGACAACTATCACGTGAGAATCGGAAGACGGGGGCTTTTTGAACGTGAATTGAAACGTTTCGTGATAGCTGGCGCTCCAGGGAACTTCAATGCTGGTCCATTGTTGTGCTATTCTCCATTTCTCTGCTTCCAAGAAGAGATGAGTCCGGTCAATGACTTCGTACTTTCTTAGGAAATCTTCATAAGATATCCACTGAATATCGTTAGCCTCAATGCTTTCCCTACCAAGTTGATTTGGAGTGATGACACTCCATTGTTAAAACGTGTTCGTGAGCCCCACAGCCACAATTCATCTCGGATAGATGTGCTTGCCCATGAAAACTTCGGGCAAATTTCAGAAGCACGGAGAAGAAAGTTCTTACAAAAACGCTGTCGACTCCCTGCTTGTGATTGAGTTCTTCGAGAGTTTTCGGCGTCCACTCTTTCGAACCGTCACTCCAAGCACCTTGCCAAGATCCATGTTTTGGTGTGCCCCATGGATTTCTACTCGAGTCAGACAGTGGCGTATTCAGTGTAAACGGCAAAAGATTCTTACCGAAGTTTCAACAACCGCACTTCTTTGGATGTGCCGTCTTTGTCCTCCAGACTGATTTCCCTGGCTTCCATGATAGTGTACGAGTGCAATTCCTCGATACCTTGCCGTTTCCAGTCCTTGTGAACGGCGTCAAGAACTCCCGTTGCGCAACTAAATAGGTACTTCTTTTTGACATTTCTCAAGTCATTGTTCCAAAATTCGTCTTCGTCCAATATATCAGATGTCAGTAGTTCCATTGTTACCCCGCCAGTGAGATCTTCAAGGCCCTCTCTGTGATGAAACTTGTCAGACCCGAGAATGACTTGCTGCAAACTTAATCACATGATAGGGAAAAGCTGAAAATGCACATACCCTGGCCATCCACCGTTCATTGAGAAGTAATCGCCATGAGCTTTTGCATAGGCTTTCTCAAGTAGAGGAAGCCAAGTCTCGTTTTCGTTCCGACAATGCCCACCCCACAGGGCCTTGGAGCCTGTTTGATGAAGCTTCAAGTGCTCCTTCTCTTTGTCCTCAAGCTCGCTCTTCTCCAGAACATACCTCTCAAGTGAGAAGCCCCCGTATTCCGTTTGGGAGTCCCAGTCAGCAGTCGAGAGATACAAGCTGTCATCAATGATGGATGGTACCCATTCGCCATCTAGCTCACGTTAACTCGTGTCCTAATCTGCTGTAGATGGTTGCAAACCTCGATAAAACACAAAGCCATATACACCAATATCTACAATTCTAGGATCAGTTATAAATTACGAACCAGTATCTAGAAACTTACTCTCATCTTTTGCAACACATATGCGCTCGATCATCTCTGGCATTGTTGCCAAAGCAGTCAATGAGGCCATGAGCCAACAGTTGCCCACTTTCCCTTGGATGATGTCCGCTGTCTTTTTGGTTAGATCTACTCAATATCATGGGCAGATATGATTACCAGAAGATGCAAGATCTGGTGAAAATGTCTTTTGGCGCTTGTCGAAGATTTTCTGAAAGAGTCCCAGTCATCATTTGTTATTCTCGCTCAAGTCGTGGAGTCAATCACTCACATTCACGCGTTTCACGGATTTTGGTAGGTGTCCATTGGGTCGAGTATCGGGACCATCTTCGATGATCCACCGCGTAGGCTCATTCAAAGGACCGAGACAAATCCCCTTCCTAGATTTGAGATCCAGGTCGATATCGAAATGAGAATCGCGGTATCTCTGATTGACCCTCTGATGCTCTTTAACAATCTTTTCCACCTTCTGCGTACACGCTTTGACCGCCTCTTCGAAATTTGCAGCCACTAGCTGCCCTTGTTCTGGGGGCGGAGAAGCTTGTTGATGGTCTGCTCCGTCGGGATCCGAAACGGGCAGGACGGTGGTGGCGGCGCTGAATATCTTGACACTGGAGCGCGCCCAGGAATTGTCAATCGCATCCTGTGGTGGAATCCATGGTTGTGGTCTCGATCGAATACGTCTCAGCCGTAGGGGCTTTTCTTCAAGCCGGCGAATGACTGTTTCTTTCGTTTCGTGAACATCGTTGCTATCGGAAACGAGCTCAGAAGACATCAGAGGCGGTGAGCTTCGTAGGTGAGAATCACGACCTTCTCATCTGTCGGAGAGAGCAATCAATTGCGCAACTTGTAGGAAGAGCTGATTCACAGGCTCAACTGGAAGAATGGAGATAAGCTTTGATGGCAATCGTGTCAGACCCCTCATTCTCCATGTGTTTCCGAGATTCTGCGGCTGAACGCCGATCCTGTGGGGTGACGTGGTCTCGTAGGCTTGTCATTCAATCAGCGAGCGCTATGACTGGTACGATTAGGTGCAGATACACATCGAGTTTGGACACGACGGCGCTGACTACTGCATGTGTTCGGAGAGTACAAAAGCCTATCACGCCCCTCGCGAAAATGTACAAACGCTTTCCGCAATCGTTAAATGCGAGGAATAACCACAAATACAACATTGTATATGCTCCGATAATCCTTGCGACGATCCAGAAACCTGTCCCAAAACTTTCAGCTCTGAGATGGCGAACTATGATTGTCATTAACAAGGGAATTTATCCGATAACAGCTAATATTTTAAAGATTTTAGCCAGCTTAAGCTCTCTCCACGTCGGAGAAAAGGGAGATCGATATTTTTCCGGTGCCAAAATGTGGTAAATTCTTTCTTTTATTGACACCCAATTTATGTCCAAATGAAGAGAATTACTACTCAGATTCAGTGGCCTTGCAAGAAGTATACCTGAAAGGGATGATAATTTTGGAACGTGAGATAGCAAGAAATAAAAGATTTGAATAGCTGACTTTCTTGGTGTTCTCGTGTACCAAAAACAGGCACCCTGTTCACTGACTGATAGAGCGTCCTATTGCATTGAGAGTCGTCAAGCCCCCCTGTCGCCCTACTCGTAACTCTAGAAAAGGTTTCCGTCCACTATGAAACTGTCCGAGGCGTCAGACATGGGCTCGCTACCAGGAAGCACAAATTACAATGCTAACGTTACACCAAGCGATGCCACAAATGCGCCACGAAATTCTCCGATCAGCCTCAGATGTGTTTGATGCTTTCCCTCTTCGGATGATTCGATGTGATCTCATTCCAAATGATCGCTACTGATGCTCATCCGTGCATTGATTAGATAGGATAACGAACGCCTTCCATCTGAAAAGGTACCCACCAAGTATGATCGTCCGCAAGGTCGGACGAGTCTTCTTTTGGAAGAGACGAAAAGTTTTACCACTATTAACCCTGGAGATGGAATCCTGCGATGTACCAGAAGGTTTCAATATCGGCATCCCTTATGTTTGTTTTTGGTGTCAGTGGAGCCGATCAAGTACTTCAAAGGTAAGCACTGCCGTTACTTGTTCTCTGCCAAGCTGGGTATTTTTTCTCTTCTTTTAACCTGTACATTCTTTTCATTATGGGGGCTTCGGGACTGGGTCCCACTGTTCTTGCGGTAACATGGTCGGAGTTCGCGGCTGGAACCGTCTTGATGGCGCTGCGCATCTATACCAATGGCTTCATTCTTCGGCGTTGGAATCCTGACTTCTGGTGGGCGTTTGTATCATATGTAAGTATGTATCTCTGCTTTCAGCCATTATCTAACGTTGCAGATCTGCGCGATTCTCTCATCGATCTTTCTCACAATCGCTGTCGACGCTGGAATTGGCGCCCATTTCTATCCCGCGACTCCCACATCGCATGCTGATCCTCAATCCCAACTCTATCAGTTGGTATTCACAACCTTCTCCATCCTCGCCATCGCCTTCGGGAAGATGGCAGTCATTCAATTCATCCTCCAACTAGAAGGAACCAAGCGGAACGGGAAACGCATTCTGTACTTCTGCGCGGCCAGTAATTACATCGTCAGCTTCCTCTTCATACCTTTGCTCTGGGCACAATGCAATCCCGTGAACAAGATCTGGAATCCCAATATTGCGGGAACGTGTTATGGCAAGGAAGCGTATATGGACTTTGCATATTTTCAGGGAACTTTTGGAGCAAGTTTAGATACTGCGCTTGCGCTGTATCCTGCAGTTATGCTTTGGCATCTGCAAGTCAAGCTCCATATCAAGCTCGGTTTGATTGTCTTATTTGGGTTTGGTATTGTGTGAGTTTGTCCGAACTGTTGGTAAACATCCACTGATCCTCTCAGTGCTGCCATAACGGCTGTGGTCAAGACCGTGCAACTCCATACCGTCAAGGAAATGCAAGACACTACATTCCATCAAGGTTATTTGGACATCTGGGCAAGGTAAGCATTAAATAACTGCTTGTGTACCTAGCTAAAAACATGTAGTACCAATCTTTGGGTCGTCTTCATCGCCAGCTGTATTCCCACCATTCGTCCCATCATCGTCCGAATCATACACAAAGTCACTGGGAAGGAGGGAAATATCACGATAGCCACTGGATACATTCACGAAGCTACATTAAAAGGCATTGAAGATGACTCAGCCAAGTCTAGACAAGCTCGAACATACAGCAAAGTTTACACTAGGGGGCAAGGAAGTAGCAATGCTACGGCAAAGAACGTGTTTGAAAGTGTGGAGAATATTCTGCCTGGCCAGGATGGGATCATTATGACTACCGAGTATCAGGTCAAGTATGAAGAGAGCCAAGACTCGTTGAGCGAGAAGGGCTTAGTAAGGGTCGAAACTTGGAGAGATGAGGAATAGGTCGGTTAATGATACTCACAAGAGCTCGAGAACTGGTAGATATCAGGTATATCGGCTTTCATGCCTCAATTAGTCTTCAAGTTTTATAATATCTTCCGCCAAAGATTGATACTTTGATGGACAAAGCGACAATGTTGATTTTCCCAATTCGAAGTCACGTGTTTCGTAGTTTTGAGGGTTTAAGAAACCTATTTCTGTATAACATCCCACAGCTTCCGAGGAGGATAATTTGTGCATATCTTAGTTCTAGAAAGTATAGGGACCTTGCTTCGTGACTGTCTTCGAAGCAATTCTACTTGACCCACTACTCTCCTATTTCGGCCCCACTTGTCTTTTCTCCGCTGCAAGGCTGGTTCTGCCTCGAAACCTTGTGAAGCTTAGATAATTTCAAGAAGTTAATAGGAAAGCTTAATAATGCCTTATCAAAGAGAATTGTAAGTGGGATTAGTGGGGATACATATGGGAAGATAACCACATGACGCCATTGAGCCTTAGAATTGCACATACACTTTGCTTCCGTTAGCTTTGCAATCATCTATTTCATAAAAGATCACAGACGCATGTACATTCTTCATATACCATTCCATTCTCCAAATCCTTGATCTTCACTATAATATTTTTTCAATCATGCCAAGCGCAATACCCCGAACTCTTCACGTGGCTATCATCGGTGGTGGACCGGGGTAAGTCCAAGCTTCCCGGAGCATTATTTCCTTTTACAGGCCCGGAAACTTCCTACAAGATAGCTGCTCTTCGGGTTTATTCTCACAAAACACTATCCCAAACTTTGAACTATATATCTCCAGTCAAGACTAATCTAAATCCTGGGTTTAGGGGCTTAAGCTCAGCTATCGCGCTCTCCAAACTTCCTAGCGTCGAAGTAACAATCTATGAACAAGCAAGAGAACTACGCGAAATTGGCGCCGGTATCCAAATAGGCTACAACTGCTGGAAAGTCCTCGAATTGTTGGGCGCTGCTGCTGCTGTCAAGGGTCACGTGCAAGAGACTATCACCCATCGGTACTTTAAATCTCCCCCTTCACACAAAACATGTAGACTAATGAAAGTGCTTTGAGGATAGTAATGGAATTACTGGCGAGGCTTTAAAGGAACAGAATTTTGCGTCTGCGGATCCTCAATATCGCGGACAGCGAGTAAGAAGGACGCGTCTGCAAGCCGCACTCATTGCAAAAGTACCAGCAGGAGTGATAAAGTTGCGGAAGCGGCTTGTTTCACTGACCAATATTGAGGAAGGAGGAGTCAACCTTGTTTTCGAGGATGGAGAAGAGGTGGTTGCTGACCTGGTCATTGGAGGAGATGGGATCAGATCAGTTCGTTTCCTTCCCTCTCTTATATTCTTGGCTGATTGACCTGGAATAGGTAGTTCGGCAAAGTGTCTTCCCGGAACACGCTATTCAATTTACAGGCAATTATTCTCATCTCAAGACAGATCCTCAGGGCTAATTTTATCGCGAGTAGGCAGGACAATCTGGCGGGTAATCATCCCCAAGTCCCTCATCATAGACATTCCTATCATGACCTCCTCCACTGCCTGGTGGCATGGGCCTGCAGGACATTTCTACAATTGCCTTGTAGATGACCCATCTGAAACCCCCGAGGAAGAGCAGATGTTCGAAATAGCAGTGCACAATGTCGTGCCTGCTACCTCGGTCAAAGAGAAGAGATTCAGTTGGGGAATTCCTGCAACTAATGAGAGAGTTGAATCGCATTTCACAGACTATGATCCAAGAGTGCGAGAAACACTCTCCAGGGTTCCAGATGGACTGTGGAAAGAATTCTCGTCTTTTGCAGGTCCGAGGTTGAAGAAAGTCACGGCTTGGGATAAGGTTGTTCTTATTGGCGATGCAAGTCATCCACTCACTGGTACGACAATCCTCATAATTGTATTGTTTTGAATGTCAAACTCATTTAGAATCAGGGGCCTTTGGATCAGGCGCAGCTTTTGCTATGCAAGATAGCTGGATTCTCGCCCAAGCCATTGGCCATACCCGCTTTTTGCATCGACCTCTCGCCTCTGCGCTTACAATCTTTGACTCCATCCGCTCACCCTACTACAAAAAGATGTTTGTTCCCAATTCTTCACTCATCAGAAAATCTGGATATTAACTGATTTATTTCGCAGGTATGAGCATCTCGATACACAGACCAAAATAATACAGGATACAAAAGCAAATAATCCAAAGCAGAGTTTTGAAGAGATGCTAGATTTAAAGATCAAAGGGTTTGGTGGAGGAGGTCTGTCGTGGATATATCAAAATGATATCCAAACAGTGTGGGAAGAATTTTTAGATGCGGAGAAGAGTACTTGATTACAACAAGGCGCAAACTACCTATGTAGTAGATTAGAAGGATTACTGAGTTGTTTTTCGTGTACAGGAGACTGGAGAACAATTATCTATTTAAGTTACCGTTGATTTGGCGTAAAATACTTCTCCTTCCTCTCTTCCCTCCCACTATTCTCCATTCTCACCATCCTCTCCGTCCTCGCCATCCTGTCCATCCTCATTTGCTATTCCTTCTATTTCCTTTTCTTCTCGTTCCTTCCTCCTTTCTTCTCCTTTCTTCTCGTTCCCTCCCCCATTCTTCCTCTAGATGTTCTCTTTGAATATCGACGAAAGTTCTGAAATCTCGCCTTTCCAATGCCTCCTCTGCTTTGACACCGCCACGAAAGTCCGACACGACTGCGCCATGTTCTAATAGCTCAAATGCCATTTCACTCTTCTGTACATATATAAAACCAATAAGCTTTTCATCATAGTACCCAGCTTCAGTTTCAACCTCGGCTCCGTGGTCAAGCAGTAGCCGAACTATTTTTTCTCTTCCGCCCCATACAGCTGCTGTCAGCGAGCTCATATAACTTCCTCGTGCATTAACATCTGCCCCATGATCAAGTAAAAGCTTCATAATGCTTTCGTGACCACCCTCAGAAGCAGCTTGAAGAGCAGTATTATAAGAACCTCCTTCTAGATTGACATTTACCCTATGATCAAGTAAAAGCTTCACGATACTTTCGTGACCATAATATGAAGTAGCTTGAAGAGCAGTACCAAAGTAACCTCCTTGTGCATTGACATTTGCTCCGTGATCAAGCAAAAGCTTCACGATACTTTCGTAACCACCTCTAGAAGCAGCTTGAAGAGCAGTATTATAAGAACCTCCTTCTAGATTGACATTTGCCCCATGATCAAGTAAAAGCTTCACGATACTTTCGTGACCATAATATGAAGTAGCTTGAAGAGCAGTACCAAAGTAACCTCCTTGTACATTGGCATTTGCCCCATAATCAAATAAAAGCTTCACGATACTTTCGTAACCACCTCTAGAGGCAGCTTGAAGAGCAGTATTATAAGGACCTCCTTCTAGATTGACATTTGCCCCATAATCAAGTAAAAGCTTCACGATACTTTCGTGACCACCCGTAGAAGCAGCTTGAAGAGCAGTATCATAGTAACCACCTTGTATGTCGACATTTGCCCCATGATCAAGCAAAAGCTTCACGATGCTCGATATGAGGCTCTCGCTGACGCTCTCGTTTTCTTGCGACGCGAAAGCAGCTTGAATAGCACTTCCAAACTCACCCCCTTGGGCATCGATGTCGGCTCCTTTCTCGATCAATTGTTTACAAGGGAAGTAAAGGGCTCCATAAGCGGCAAGATAGAGTGGAGAAATATCCTTTGTTTCTCCTTCATCATCAGCGGATGGAAGAAATTCGAGGAAGCCTGCTCTGATCTGGTGCGGCGCTGCGAGAATGAACACAATCAAATCCACAAGCCTGGATTCATAATCGGCTTT
>Ga0302221_10002642_pt1 | contig 11100 bp, 3 predicted proteins | sample II_Palsa_E2_1_FD_193517 | JGI IMG/M metagenome (GOLD analysis project Ga0302221, IMG submission 193517) | Peat permafrost microbial communities from Stordalen Mire near Abisko, Sweden - II_Palsa_E2_1 | ecosystem: Environmental > Terrestrial > Soil > Palsa > Peat permafrost | place: Sweden...
ACTTGTAAACTATAATAGCGCCTATATAAACATTTACTCTCGCCTCTAGTAAGAACAAAATCCGCTTACTATACCCTAAAAGCCCTAAGACATAATTAGGTATTAGCAGTACTATTATTGCTACAATTCTCGTTATCTTTGTTATCGTATTCATTTACATCTTCCTTTACAAATACGGGAAAGGTTATCCTCCCTACTTGCACGCTTTGATATTACTTACTAACTACTACAAAATGTCATCTTATTGCTTAAAGTAGCACATCTATCTCTATCGGCGAAGTTGCTAAAAATGCATTTATCACAACGCTTACTCTTAAACTTGCTAGTATTTGCTCTCCCTAGAAAATACTAGATACAAACGCCAGGAGACGGATAGTAGAAACCCTAACACATATTAGTGATAAGAGTGATTTTAGATCGCCTCCGCTAATCTCTAAGTACCAGCTATAAATTCGTTATCCTATTATCCGTTCAGCTGCGACCAGCGTTGCCACTCTATGATTAAATATACACGCAAAATTTCAACTAATCAAAAGGCTTGAATCAAGAATTTATCTATATGATTTGTTCGCTTAAATGTGCACGGACCCGGCAACGCTGGTCGCAGCTCAATGGATAGAGGTCGAGAAGTTCATGCCTGATGTGACAAAGACCAAGCTGAAAACGCAGTTGTGAAGGCCAGCGTGAGGATCGACAATTGGATGTCGAGTAAATTTTTTGGAGATGATTTAGGCTAATGGGGTTATTATAGAATTGTTAAGGGGTTTACAGCTCTCTTGGTTTCCTGAGCCCGGCTCAGTGTTGCGACGAGGTTACAAGAACACGAAACAAATGAATTGACACGACTACTGTTCTACAGTGATATCCAGCCTGTACTTATAGGCACCAAGTGCCGTAAAACCTCGGCATCGCATGCTATAATACAAGCTCAGCTCCTTGTACAGCTGAATAGCTAAACAGCGGAATTGCCACTATTAGCCTCAGGCACTAATCCAACAGCGTAGGCGAGCTCCAGCGTGCACGTGCCAGGCACCTATATATACTCTGTGGAATAGGGGTCTCCATCCGTAACTTTAATCAATCAAGGTATTTGTACCTATACACTTATGCATCCCTCCCTCAGTATTACTCCCTACTTCAGCGTAGCTTTTTAATAAAAAACTATAATAAAAAGTACTAGAAATCTAATACTTAAAAATTGTAACAGACTGAATCTAAGGCTACAGCACAAGGTAAAGACAGCGTATATTGAGAATCTAAAGGTAGAGAACTAAGAGGGTGAAGGGTGAGGGCAAAGCTATATACAGGAAAAGGGGCTGAAACTAGGCCTGATACAGTAGTCCGTGCAATAGTCCGTCCGTAAGTCAGGTGATAGTTAGTAAGCCGTGCTAGAACCGTCACAAAAATAATAAGAATATACTTAGACTTATTTTAGTTGTCTTAAAAAAAATCTAGTTAATTTTATATTACTAATAAATCCTTATAATACTCACTGTTTCCTATTCTCCTTTCTAGGTCTTTTAAACATCTACCTTTAAAACCTCGCCTCCCTTTTATCCCTATATCTCTCCCTCTTTATCTTCTATATAATAGGGAAGAACTCTGGTATAAGAGCCACCCCGCTTTTAGGATCGTTTTTTCCAGCTCCCGTATTGCGCCCTGGACGCCAACCGTCTACCATGCCTCGTGTGACGAGCATATGTGACGGGCACGTGGTGCGGCTGCATAATTAGGGGGTCAAAGCGTACTGCTTATAAGTATAAAGCATAGACCCTTTATATAGAATTAGGGGATTATTAATTAGTTTATGGAATTACTAAGCTTTTAGAATTAATTTATTATAATTACTACTTATTACTTATACTTTACTCTATTAAAGAGAGTCTTAATATTCTAATTTATTTATTTATAGAAAAGTAGTTTATTATAAAATAATTAGGCAATATTATAATAATATCTAGAGCTATAACTTAAAGCACCTTAAGTACTGTTAAAGAAACACTAATAGAAGGAAATAAAAGTATACTTACTTTAAAATAACTAGATATAATATTAATAAAGAAATTAAAAGTAGCTTATTATTATATTATAGAATTAGAAGTAATAAAGGCCCAGATCTATTAACTCAAGGGATTTAATGCCCTTATAAAAGTTATTTATACCTTTATTATATATATTTTAATATATTTAATATATTATACTTTAAGAATAAAAAAGTTATTAATATATAAAAGAAAAAATATTAAGAAGGCTTAAGATTTCTTTTATTAAATAAAACTAAAATAAAAAAAGAATAATAATATTATATAAAGTCTTAATATAATAAAAATAATAATATAATATATATATATATAAAGAAGAAAAAGATAATTAGAATAAATAATATTAATTAAAAGAACTTTATTAAGTTTATAAAAAACGTTCTTTTAAACTTAGAGAACTAAAGTCTTAATATTATTATAAGGTATAATAAGGCTTAATAATACTTAAATTAAAGCATTTAAAGCTTCATTTTAAACTTAAATAGCCTAGAGAATAACTTAGGGATTATAAAAAGAATAATAAATAAAAATTAACTCCTAAGAAAATATTTTTATAAATAGGAAATATCTTATTTCTTAATTAATATAAATTAAGAATTACTTTAGTATATTTAATTAAGACTTAGTTTATTATAATAAGCTAATAAATTAATAAAAAAATATAAAAGTTAAAATAAAAAAGATAATAAACAAAATAAAGGCAAAATATAGTCTTTATATTAGGAATTAAATATTAAGCGTTTTAATAATATAGTTATTAGACTTAATAATAGCTTTATATTTATAACTAATATAACTTATTATAAATATAAGAAAAAGAGTTATTATATTTCTATATAATTTATTTTATAGCTTTATTATAATTATAATAAGTTTAGTTATAAGTTATATACTTACTTAAAACTTAAAAAGTTAAGAAATAATAATGTTTTATAATAGTTATATTTATTTATATTACAAATAATAAAAATCTAAAAATAAAAGTTATAATTAAAATAACTTTAAGAATAAAATTAAAGAAATATAAAGTTAAAGCCTTAGTAAACTTAAAGACTAAAGCTAATTATATATAAAGAAAGCTTATAATAAATATAAATTCTCTTATAATTGTAAAGGAAACTATTTCTCTAATCTTTTTAAAAGGAAAAAGAATTTGTTTTTATATAAATTATTTAATTATAATTATTATTAATAATATTTATTTTATATCCTATAAATTTAAACTTAAGGATATTAATATAATTCTAAGTTTTCTATAACTTAATAAGATTAATCCTTTAATCTTTTTTAATAATATAATATAAAGATATTTAATTAAATATAAAAAAGTTTAAAAAGGTAATTAAGTTAAAACTTTATATATTTCTTCTAGTCTTTACATTTATAATAAAGCCTTAATAAGTTATTATTTCAAAATAGTATTATAATCTTTTTAGAATATTTTTTATTAAAACTATAAAAGTATTATTTAAATATTATATAATAGAATATTAAATTAATCTTAAACCTAGTTTTTAATTATTAAATAGTTTAATTTATATATTATTTAAAAAGAAACTTAAAGTATTATATAAGTATCTTAACTTTAATTAAATAAAGAATTAAATATATTAATTTATTAGTCTTATAAAAGCTTTAATTATATTTATTCTAAAGAAAAGAAATAGATTATACTTTTATATTAATTATAAAAAGTCAAACTAGATTATTATTAAGAAATATATATCTTTATTATTAAATGAACTATAATATACTTAGCGCTTTATAAAGTTAGATTTAAAGAATATATATTATTATTTAAAGTTTTAAAAAGAAAATAAATAAAAAATAATATTTTAAATATATTATAAATTATTATAATATAAAATACTCTAAAGAAAACACTTTAATAAATTGAATTAATATAAGTAAATGTTGCGCACAGTATAGAGTGAGGGGACAAAACATTGATCGTAGAATTGTCTAATTTAAAAGCTAGAATATAGGAAGCTGAGCTTCCTTTATATATACGCTAAGAGCAGCTAATTATGTAAGCACTGTACGCTTAAGTGCGCGCTTAGGCGCAAGCTTAGGCGTGAGCCTAAGGCATTTACCCACAAGTGCGACACACCCCCTAGTCGAGCTAGGCAATAGCTAATCAACTGCTTACCTTCTAATTAGCTACTTTAGTATCTTAGCGCAGCTTGTCCCGTAACTAGTATAATACGCGAACCCCGATCGGGTTAGCGTGCAATCTAGCAAACAATTAACTACTTGCTTGCTAGCCTTATATATACTTGCCTTCTTACACTTACAAAGCTCCCTTTTAATTAACTAATAACATTAATAACAACTTGCTCTTTGCTTTGCACTTTTATTATAGCTAAGCTTTTTAAGAGAGCATTTAAAGCATCTTGCGCTATTATACTTGCAAAGGCGCAAGCAGCTAAGCAACTTGCAATAAGTTTATTCTTTTTACGCGTATAAGTATTATAAAAATGCATTTAACCTTTATAGCATTATATTACAAGTGCTAATTTATCAACTTTAGCTTTATATTATTATAGTTGTTATACTCGAATTAACGTCTCCGATTTATTAGCTTTACCTTCTCTTATACGCTTACTTTTACTTGTAGATTCTCTTGCAAATTCCTTTATAGTTTCTATTGCTTAAACACCTTGCTTTACTCCTTGCCCTTTTTAAAAAGCTTTGCAACCGGTTTCTTGCCTTAAATGCATTGGAAGCGCACTTGCTAGCTAATTAAATAATTAATATTATAATACTATTATTAGAAACGCGCATTACTAGCATTGCGCATTTAGTTATATATACGTTCTTATTCTTCTTACTACTATTACTATAGCTTAAAAGCTTGTTAATATGCTAGTTGCTAGTGCTTCGGCTTATATAAATCTCTTCTTTACATTCGAACTTAGTATAGCTTATTAATTAGTTTTCTTAATAGTTAAAAGCACTTAAAATTGCAATTTATATATTTCTTAAAAGTAATAAAGAAGATGATTAAAAGTAAGAGGAAAGCTCCTTAAAAGCAAAAGAGGAATTAGTTAATAGTATCGCTAAACGCTATACTTGCATTAAAGTATTACTTAGCTAATTAGTAAATAAGTTAATTAAATAGGCTTTAAAACTTAAAGTATTAGCTTAAAATTGTTGCTTATTATAAGCTATGCTCCTTTATAAATAAACAAGTCTTATTAATATCTAGAAATAAATAAAAAGAACTATAAATAAAAGAAATTATATTCCTTTACTATTTCACATCTTCGAGCTTCTTACGCAAGTCTTGCAAGTTTAATAATAATTAAAAGCATTCGAACTTATATTATAATAAGCTTTTAATTAAGCTATTTGCTAGTATCTCTTTTATAAGGAGATATATCACTTAAAATATACTTTTAATATACTTTTAATATAATTATATATTTTAAATGTCGATATAATATAGCTTAATAGTAATTCTCTTGCTCTTTTTTATTATAAGCTTAATTGTTTGCTAATTATTACAAAAGATTATTTATAGCTCCCTTAAATCGAGCTTAATATCTTTAAAAAAAACGTTAAAGAGCTATAATTTCCTTTACTATATACTTAATAGCAAGTAGCTTTGCTTTAATTATTAAAGTAATAATTATTAATTAACAAGTTGCCTTTTATATAACCGGCCCTCCGAATAAGAATATAATATATCCTTATAAAGATTGTCGAGTATTAACATTATCGGCATATAAAGCGTTAAAGGCAATTATTAAATTAATATCTTAGTGCTTATTTAAGTATTAAATCCTTAAAAATTGCGTTTTATACAAGTATTTAATTATTTAATTAATAGCTAAGATATATTTAAGCTTAAAGTTTATTAAAAATTGTAAAAGCAAAGAAGCATTATTTATCTTAATTATAATTTTAATATATAGTATAAAACCGACTTTCTTTTAATATTCTTTAATTTGCTTAAAAGGAGCTTGTCTTATATACTTTTTAAGCTTTAAAATCGGGAAAAAGGTGCTTATATACTTTTTATTAATTAATTAAAACTTCTTTGCAATCTTCTTAATATATATATTATATATAAGCTAAATTTTACAAGTAACTTTATCCCGGGTTACTTAAACCCTTAAAAACTATTTTACATCTCTTATTAAGTAAAGATTATATATTATATTAATTTGCTAGATAATCTTTTTAGCTAATACTTTATTATACTTATAAAATATTACTTAAACGTTATTAATATAAAATAAAATAAAAACTTTATATTCTAAGTTTACAAAAATATATAGCTCTTCCTTATATGCAATAAGCCTAATCCTAGTAAAAATGCTTGCAAACTCCTTATATTATAATGCTAAAGAGTCCTTAAGCTTATATAAAGCTTAATCGATTTTAGCGCATATTCTTAGCACTTTAAAGCTATCGGGAAGTTAGCATACTACTAGTAAGCTCCTAATTAGCTTTTTCGCGTTAATAAAGGCATTAATTACATTAAATTGCTTAATTTCTAAATTAAAAAAAGCTATAATAACTATAGTAATTTTAAAAAAGTATATTACAAGTATTGCTATATAAGTTAACAAGATTAACTCCTCTTTTTAAAGATCTCCCTTTATAACTATCCTTAATTGATACTTAATTAAATAGCTATTAAAATTTACTTTATATATAAATACTTACTTTAATAAAATTAAGTAAATTATAGTTTTGCTACGCAAGATAACCCTTTAGCAATCTCTAAATTTAAAGTTCTTTAGCTTAAGCTTTACATTTTGCTAAAATAAAGTACTAAGTAAATATTTCTTTAAATTATTTTAAGACTTTAGTGCTTTTAAAAGCTTGCTTTAATAAATGCAAAGTACTTTGCCCTTAAAAGGTAATCCCCCTTTTAAGCCCTTTTAAAGAACTAATATTGCGATTATTATATATATTATTTTATACTTTTCTTTATTTTTATTATTTAATTTGCTTAACTAATTAAGCTATAGCATATTAAGGAGAGATTCGAGGTAATTAGTGTTATTTGATCTTGCTATAATAACTAGTAATGCGCTTAAAGTTGCATATACTTAATTACTATTAAATATAGCTTTATTATAATTGTGTTTATTATTATCGGGCTACTTTCTTTAAATTCTCTTGCTTGCTTAACTTTAAACTTACATCTTATACTCTTATTTGCATTTCGGCTTTATTATAAGTTTTTTTAAAAAAATTTAAATTACTTAAAGTATAAGTAAAGGGCTTTTTAGATTTCTCCGGATTACCCGAAGCTATATCTTATAATAAATTAACTAAAATTAGCTTAAGAGGTTCTTTAGATTTCTTTAAATTACCCGAAGCTAGATTATATAATAAATTTATTAATAAAGTCTTTTTCCCCCTTATTTCAAATAAGTACACTTCTTTAATAGAGTCTAAAAGCTTAATAGCCTCTTTATTTAAAGTGCCGAGCGCACTAATTAGCCTAATATAATCTCCTTTACTTTTAGTTAAACTTAGTATACTTTTAAGCTTTAAAGTAAGTTTTAAGGATAAAAGTCTAAATCCCTTTGCAAGTTTTATAAGCGCAAAGCTTTTTACCCTTAAGTCTTAGCTACTTAAGACTTTAACTAGGAGCTTTAGCTTACTCCCTATAACAAGTAGCTCTTCGATTTGCTTAAGTAAGTTATTAATTTATAGTCTAATATTTTTAAAGATTAACTTAATGCTTTAAGTCTCCTCTTCCTTAATTAGTTTAACTATTTGCTAAGTAATTGCAATTAGTTAGCCTTTTACTTGCTTAAACTTTTTAAAATAAAGAATATCTTTGTCGAAAGTCACGTTTCGCGTAATAATAACCCTCTTAAGCGCAAGAATTTAAATTATATATATATTAAAAGCTATATATTTAATTAAATATTTAGTATACTTGTAAGGATTAACTTTAAAAGCTTTCTTTTGCTTCTTAGCTTTATATTTCTTAATTATTAAATATATATAAGCTTTATATATTTAAATCTTACTTTAATTAAGTCGAAGATTAGTTATTAAACACGTAATAAGCGCTAAATTATGCTATTTAAAATAGTTTCGGAATTAAGCATTAAGAATTTTATTAAGTGCATATATATTATATATATAAGAGGGGCTCTTATTATACAAAAATATAATAATGAGTGTTATTTTTAGCTAAAGGTTCTTTAGAAGTCTAGCTTTAAAGCGCATTTTAATTAACTTATTAATAGCCTTTTATCTTACGCATTTGGAACTTCTATTAAGCTTATAAGTATAAGTAAGTATAAGCTCGAGTTTAATGCCTTCTTCCTTTACTTAAATCTTATAAGTTGTCTTTCCCTTAATTGCAATTACTAAAGTGTTATTATTATGCCTTATTTTGTAAATTACAAAATTGTATTGCCTCTTTACTTAATAATTAAAGTCTTAAAATATATTAAACACTTTTATTATAAACTTGCTTATAAGAATAAAGCTAAAGAGCTTCTTATTATACTTGTCCTTAATTACTAATAGCTATTAAGCTCTATTATAGTTTTCCGGGAAATCGAATAAGTCTTATAAAATCTTAAAAAATAGCTTTAAAGACTTTTTCTTAAAAGCTTGCTATAAGACGACTTTTATTCTATAAGTAATTGTATAATATATGCACTTTATTCTTACTATACTATTAATAATTACATTCTTTGCATTTTTAACAAGTGCTTATAAAGCTTTTAAGCTTAAATGCTTTGCTTATATATGCTATATGTTACGGTTCTGCGCTGGCACGTGCAGCGCTAACCTTAATTAGGCTAGGGTTGGCGAGCCTAGGATATTTAATCATGCAATGCTTCATGTTTCCTACTTCCTTCCTTAGCTTTGTATAGTCGTAATTGAGACCCTTCTACTTTTGCCTTCCTTTCTAGGCCTTGAAGCTGGCGCTCGTGACACTATACTTCTTTTAAATTACTTCTTAGCTTAAAAAAGTCTTAAGAGCGCTAAAACCTTATCTTAATACTTTGGTTAATAATTAAAAATATTAAAATTCCTCTTATACTTGTTAAAATCTCGGTTAAAACTTTTAAATAATGTCACGAAGTGATTGCAAATGCAGTGGTGGTAAAGAGCTTGCATTGGAATTTAGAGTTGAAACCGGGTTTTGTGGCCCGTACACTCGCTTGGCTAGTGCAGGTATGCCACGTGACTAGCATACCGCAACAAATAAGTAAAGAGTAGCTTATATTTAAGGAATACTAAATTATATATGTGCTTTAATTGCTTTAGCACAATGCTCTTTCCCTCTTTTCCGAATCGAAGTAAGCAGTTTAGTTTATAATATTAAACTCTTGCTTTATGCAATCGAGCTTCTAATATTATATTAATATAAAAACCCTTTATAACTATAATATTATTTAAGATTAGATTTGCTAAGTTAAAGCTACTAGTGCTATTTAAAGCCTTTTTAATTACTTTAATGCTATGTCCTAAGATTAAGAGGCTTAAAGATCCGGCTTCGATACACTTATTATAAGAGGTCTTAATAAATAACCCGGGTTTAAGCAAGTCTTTATTGTTTACTAAGTATATAGCTTTACAATTGTCTAATAAGGTACTTGCTAATAAAGGGTGTTTAGCAAAATCGAGTATAGCATATAACTTTATGCCTAGTAATTAAGTTAAAAGAAGTAAGTTTATAAGTGCTATATTAATATTTTTTAAAAATTTCGGCTTAGCTAATCCTTAGTCCTTTTTCGAGCTAAAAGACGCTTTTACTATAATCTTAACTTTATATTATTTCTCAAGCTTAGCTTTTAAGTCCTTTTAATATAATTCTTAAAGCCTTTTCCTAGCATTCTTACATTATTTAGCTATTAGTTTTTAAAGGATTAGCTTATTAGTTAATCTAATAATTGCAAATTTTAAAACTTTATATATTTTTAGCCTTTATTAATATTTTTAAGCTTTAATGCCTTAGCAAGGGCATAAGTAATTTTAAGCGTTTTTAGTAAGATTTTTTTGCTTTAATTAAAAGTCCGAGTAGCTATTAAAAGTAGCAAAGATCCTTAGCATTTTAATGCTTTTTATAGTAAAATCTTTTAAAGCTATAGCCGAAAATATAATATTATACTCCTCGAGCGTTATATACTTTTTGCTAAGCTTATCTTATTTAATAAGATTCGATAGTTCGGCGCTTGCTTAACCAAAGGCTATTCTCTTTAAAATTGCAATTAAGAAGTCCTTTATTACAATTGTTCCTTTAATGTCAACTAGCTTAAGAGCTTTAGCCTTCCGATAAGCCTTATATTATTCCGCTTACTAGTATGCCGGGTTAACATTTCTTTGCTTAGCTTACTTAAGGATAGTATAATACTCTTGTTTTATTATAATAAGTATACTAGTATTAATTAGGGCAAATTGCTGCTTTAATGCTTATATAACTGCTTAAAGAGAGTTCTCCTCATTTTTGACAAGCTTTATTATAGTTATTAAAAAGATTAAAGCATCAATTATTCCGTTTATTTAGCTTTATATTTATTAATATTTAGTTAAACTTACATTTTATAAGGAGTAAGCTAGTAAATAGTCTTTAAAAAGAGCATTATAATAATCTTTAATATTAGTATAAGTCGAGGGAGCAAAAGATAAAGGTTATAAAGTGCTAGCTTTTAAAAAACTTGCACTTTAGTGCTCGATTGTTATAATATGTTATTATTAAAGTTACTTATCTCTTTGCTTTATTAACTTTTATATTAATAGAGGGAATTGCAGGGCTTAAGTGCTAATATGCAAAGAATTTAGCGCATTAGGGTAGACAAGTTCTTATATTATTTGGAAGTTTGATTAGAATTTAAGCTATATAAACTATATAAGCTATAATTTTTAGTCCTTAAAGAGCATAGCGTACGCAATACGCTACTCGGGTTGTTTTGTTGCTATATTTGTAATCTTTAGTAGAAAATGCAAAGTAATCGGTGAAGTATATATAAAAGAAGTAAAAAGTAGGCAATTAGCTTACTTTATAATGCTAGCACTAAAGAAGCTTTAAGTGCAAACTGGGCTTATAACTGTTGCGCATAATACAAAG
>Ga0302221_10002647_pt1 | contig 11078 bp, 15 predicted proteins | sample II_Palsa_E2_1_FD_193517 | JGI IMG/M metagenome (GOLD analysis project Ga0302221, IMG submission 193517) | Peat permafrost microbial communities from Stordalen Mire near Abisko, Sweden - II_Palsa_E2_1 | ecosystem: Environmental > Terrestrial > Soil > Palsa > Peat permafrost | place: Sweden...
CGATCTGTATGCCGGGGAACTTAACTCCTATTATGGCTCTACAACCCCCGTCCCGGTAACGGTTGATGGTGTTACTAAAGAAGAAGTAAAAGCATCCGGTTCAGAAGGGTACCCGGGCTATCAGCCAAGTGACGCCCGTATTGCCAACCGCGGATCTGAAGCCCTGTATGCAGAAGGTGCTTTAGATGTTACTAAAGAATGGCTGATCGACGGAGCTGCCCGTTTCGAAAATTATTCTGATTTCGGCTCACAAACAACTTTTAAATTTGCAACCCGCTATAAATTAACTGATAACTTTAATTTACGCGGTTCAATAAGCACTGGTTTCCGTGCGCCAAATTTGCAACAAATCAATTTCAGCAACACAAACACCACTGTAAGTCAAGGCCAATTGGAATATACCAAAACAATTCCAAATTATAGCGACATTGCCAGGTTAGCAGGTATCCCTAAATTAACTGCAGAAACATCAGATAACTATAGCTTAGGCTTTACCTGGCAGCCGGTACATGAGCTTACATTAACAGTTGATGGTTACCAGGTTTATGTAAAAAACAGGGTAGTTGTTTCCGGATCATATAGTTCCAGTGATCCTTCGTTTTCTCCTGCTTTAGTTAGCGAGCTAACTGCGGCGGGAATTCAAAACGTAGTATTTTTCACCAATGCGGTAAATACCACCAACAGGGGTGTCGACATCGTACTTGATTACAGGAAACATTGGGATAAACAACATTTTAACGCAACCCTGGCCGGGAATATCCAGGATGTAATCATCAATAAAATCAATATTCCTTCTACATTTAAAGGAAGCGCTGCAGACAGCGCAACCTTCTTTTCAGACAGGGAGCAGTATTTTATGAAATATAATGCACCTAAAGCTAAGTTTACACTGGGTTTAGAGTATGGCGTAAATCTATTTTCATTCGGGACACGCTTTACCTATTACGGTGATGAAAAAGAACTGGGAACTGCCGGCGGCGGCGCTGTTGCTTCCGACCCGTTTTTCCCCTCCGTTGCATTGGATGCTAATCCAAACCAATTAGTACCTGAAATATTCGACTTTGCGCCTAAAGTAACTACCGATATCTATGTATCCTATAAATTAAAGAAAACTTTGTTATGGTCAATAGGTATTGATAACTTGTTCAACGTACATCCTAATTCAGCATTTGTGAAAGGTTCCGTTAGCCCAACAGGCAACAGTTCTTATGATGATAGCAACTCAGGAGGCCCGTACGAACCCGTTCAAATGGGCTTTGACGGTACCAGGATATTTACCAAACTGACATGGACTTTGTAGTTGCATTTCAAAATCAACCGTTTATTTCTGCTTTAAATGTAAAAAAGTCTTCAGCAAAAAACTGAAGACTTTTTTTGTGCCGGACAAAACAAGCAATCTGAAATAAAAATTATTCTTATTAATTTAACCCTTTCAAAAGGCAATGAATAACAGGCATCAATGGCGGCATAATGTTCACCTGAAATTACAGGAGATGGATACCGTTGTTTATTTGGAATTTATCCGCAAAGCGGTGCAAAACCTTCCTGGTGTTATTGAAAAACCATCCTATAGTACACCTGGTTTTTTTGCCGGTAAAAAGTTATTTGCCCGGATGAAAGAGGATGGTGAAACCCTGGTGGTGCAAACCTATGAACGCGAAAAATGGATTGAGGCTGACCCGGCTACCTTTTTTATTACCGATCATTACCTTAATTATGATTACATGCTGGTAGCGCTTAAAGACATTTCGCCGGATGATCTCACAAAACTATTGATAACCGCCTGGTGTAACAGCGCTACCAACAAGCTTATACAGGAATACGAGGCGCAGGGCGGCGTTAAACCACAATAAAAATGATTACATCAACCGATAATGCTGAACACTATACCTGGGGCGCAAATTGCGATGGCTGGCACTTATTACGTTCAGATAGTCTGAGCGTGATAGAGGAACGTATGCCTCCCCGGACAAGCGAACAATTACACTACCACGAACGCGCCCAGCAGGTGTTTTACATATTATCTGGTACCGCAACTTTTAAGGTTGAGGGCGAATTGAAAACAGTTAATGCGAATCAATCAATTCATATTAAACCCAATACAAAGCACAAGATCATTAATAATGGGGATGCCGACCTGCATTTTTTGGTAATCTCCGAACCGAAGTCGCATGGGGATAGGGTGAATATGCCTTAACGCGTCATTTCTAAAGGCAAGCGGGCACAAAATTCTTCCACCTCAAGTATTAAAGTAAGGGAACCCTATAGTTAAGCCCCCTCTAAATCTCCCCCGGTTGGGGAGACTTTAGCTGCAGGCCTTTTTAAGCCCTCCCTTCCGGGGAGGGTTTGGGTGGGGCTACAAGGATTATGGGAGAATTACGTTTAATTTAACGACATTGCTATCAGGAAAAAGCAATTCTTCGAAAGAAGAAATAATCATGCTATCCAAACAACTCACTGCTCAAATACCTGTCGCCCCTGTCGCAGCAGACGAATACGATGGTACCTTCGGTAAGTTCTTCGGCCACTTTTATGGAGGCTGCCATTGCGCCGCCGCTGCTCATACCGGCAAAAATGCCTTCTGCTTTTGCAAGTTTGCGGGCCATTACGGTAGCTTCCGCTTCGGATATATCCAATATCCTATCCACACGCTCAGGTTCAAATATTTTAGGGAGGTATTCTATTGGCCAGCGCCGTATGCCGGGTATAGACGAGCCTTCTGTCGGCTGGCAGCCTATTATTTGAATAGCGGGGTCCTTTTCTTTAAAAAACCTTGAATTGCCCATAATAGTGCCTGTGGTGCCCATAGCACTCACAAAATGGGTGATCTGCCCGTCGGTATCGCGCCATATTTCGGGACCAGTGGTTTTATAATGGGCCAGGTAACAGTCAGGGTTCGCAAACTGGTTTAACAGAAAATACTCGCCCGAGGCGCCTTTTTCTTCCGCATAATCGCGGCAACGCTCAATGCCTTCAAGCAGGGTTACTTTTGCGCCAAAAGCCTCCATGGTAAGGGTACGCTCACGTGTGGAGTTTGATGGCATTACGAGTTCAATTTCTAACCCGAACAAACAAGCTATCATAGCTAATGCAATGCCGGTATTGCCGCTGGTGGCCTCAATAAGTTTTGTGCCTTGTTTTATATCACCGCGTTCCAAAGCGCCCCTTATCATGTTAAGTGCTGCACGGTCCTTCACGCTCCCGCCGGGGTTATTGCCTTCAAGCTTCGCAAAAATGCGGACATTGGGATTGGGGTTAAGTTTTTTAATCTCGGCCATAGGCGTATTGCCTATCAGATCAATAATACCTGCCATGTTTTAAACTTTAGTTTTATTAAATACCGTAATATCAGGCTTATGATATACAGTTGAATTTGGCGGGACACTTTTGGTAAGCCATACGTTACCGCCGATAACGCTGTCATGCCCGATAATTGTTTCGCCGCCCAAAATGGTAGCGCCGGCGTAAATAACTACATTATCCTCAACCGTTGGGTGGCGTTTGGTAAAAGCAAGCCCTTTGGCAACACTCAATGCGCCCAAAGTAACCCCCTGGTACAATTTTACATTTTTGCCGATAATGCAGCTTTCGCCGATCACTATGCCGGTGCCGTGATCGATATAAAAATACTCGTCAATTTCGGCAGCCGGGTGTATATCTATCCCGGTTTTTGAATGTGCATACTCGGTAAGGATGCGGGGCAGCAACGGAACATCATGCTGATATAAACCATGCGCCATGCGGTAAAATGATATGGCAAAAAAGCCGGGATATGTACGGATCACTTCAAACTCGCTTCGGGCTGCCGGGTCGCCGTTAAATATGGCCTGGATGTCGGTATTTAATAACAGGTACAAATCGGGTAGTTGCTCAAAAAAAGCTTTTGCAAGCATTTCGTTATTGCAGTTTTGGCAGGCCTTGGTAGCGTTCATGATCAAAGCCAGCTCTTTTTCAAGACGGACAAATTCTTCCCTCAATTGATGAACATCAATATAAACCTGCTTCGATTGTTCGGGAAATAACAGCCTGATCACCTGCAATGCCCATGATGTAATCTCTTTATTGGAAGGTACAGCCTCAACATGCTGGTGTTTGTCGAATATCTGCCGGTAAAAGTGTTCGTTCATTGTTCTATGGTAGAGACGCAATACTTGCGTCTCTGTTTAATTCCAAACGCAAGTTTATATAAAAGAATGTTGTTGGTTTGTAAAAAGAAGGGATAATTATTCCTTAATCCCCGTAAGGGTAAAATCAACACCCCGCGTAACACCTTTTGCCTTATAAATGAGCGGGAAATCGGGATTGTTTAAAACCCATAACTCACCTTTACCGTTTTCGCTTATGGCATGGAAAACATTGGTTTCCTTGTCGTTTATTTTGTAGGTTGCCGTATCGGTACTGACCGTAAATTTTTGATTGTTAAGTTGAAATGCTTTGTCTTTAACCAAGTTGCCGAAGGTGGCTTTTGAAAGTACAATCAGTGTTTCATCATCCTTCATGGAAGTAACACCATCAGGATCAGGCTGTTTTATTACTAATTTGGTACCGCTTTCCAAAGCTTTGGCCGACATTTCAAAACTCCCTGTCCCATAACCATCCACATCCCATTGCATTTTAATGGGGTCGGCCAAACTTTTAATGGTTAATATTAAGGGAACATGCTGCCCCAAACCTTTCGAAAAAGCATCATAATTTAATACCGATCCTTCTTTTATTACGGGCACATATTTTTGGGCAAATATTGTTGAACCGAAACCTACAAAAAATACAAAGGCAACTATTGATTTCATAATGGAAAACTGGCGAATTTTATCGGTAATAAAAATAAAACATTTAAAATAGTAACAGCAATCGTACTTTTGGTGCGCAAATCAAATTGTCGCTCCAGCATCAAACGTTCCTAACGGAACGTGAAAAGGATTTTTTTACGTTTTCCACTGTAGGGCTAAAAATAACAAACAATACAACCGACCTATTTATCAGATGGAAAATAAATTAAATATTGATCTTAAGACTTTGACTAAGAGTTATATTTTCATTGATGAAAGCGGCGACCCGGTTTTTTATGGTAATCGAAAAAAACTTTTAGTAGGACAAGAAGGGTATCAGCCCTATTTAATTATTGGACTTATTGAAACCGCTGATAGAATAAAATTACGAAAAGCTGTTTTGTCCTTCATAAAAAGCATAAAGGCCGATCCAATGTATAATTCCATTCCTTCTGTTATATCAAATGAGAATTGGTACTTGCATGCCCGTGGTGATCATCCCGAGATCAGGGCGAAATTTTTTGAAATGTTACGTAAACTTTCAGGTTTTAAAGCGCATGTAGTGATTGCAAAAATGCAGCTGAGCATTTTTACCCGTAAACACAACAATAATCCAACTGAATTTTATTTTGACGTGCTGCACCATTTAATGCAGGGCAGGCTAATAAACGATGACACTTTTTACAAGTTATATTTATCGCAAAGAGGAAGCAATACACTACATTATTTTGAACAGGCGGTCGTTAAGACGCTAAAAACCGACAACGTTGAGGTGTATTATAATTTAGAAATTGTACAGGCAAAGGAGATGCCAGAACTAAGCATAATTGATTATTTGATTTGGGCTGTACAACGTAAATTGCAAAAAAACGAACCGCAGTACTTTAATGCCCTCAGAGAAAAATTTGAAACGCTGATAAATCTATATGAGGATGACATTTAATAAAAAAGCTAAAAAATCCATTCGCCCCCGTGCCAGTACTGGCAGCACCCATCAAGGGATGAGATTTGTAAGCGATAAACTTCTTAGCCGTACAAAGATGCAGCTTTTATTTTTAAAAAGCAATTTGCAGCCAATTAATCAACCGACCCTTATAATCGTACTTTTGAATTTATGCTGAATAAAAATAGTTTGCTCACCGGCATTTTGGCCGCCTTAATATTCCCGGCAATTGCCCTTGCAACTGCATATTGGTTAAAAACTAATATTTATATTATAAACAAACCCGCATTACCCTATTTTATTGCCATCGCTTTAAACCTTATTTTAATAAGGATAGGCATAAAAAAAAGACTTGATAAAACCGGGCGGGGAATAATGCTGGCTACCTTTGTATTTATGGTGCTGATATTCTTTTTTAAAATCCACCCCATCAGATGAAATATTATTTGGTAGCCGGCGAAGCTTCGGGTGATCTGCACGGGGCCAATTTAATGAAAGCATTAAAAGAGCGGGATAGTGAAGCCGATTTCCGCTTTTTTGGCGGCGACCTGATGAATGCCGAGGGCGGTACCATAGTTAAACATTTTGCCGATATGGCATTTATGGGCTTTTTTGAAGTGGCCGCTAACTTAAATAACATTTTAAACAACCTTAAATTTTGTAAAGCAGACATTGCCGCCTGGCAGCCTGATGTTTTGGTGCTGATTGATTTTCCGGGTTTTAATTTAAAAATAGCGGAATTTGCAAAAAAGAATGGCCTGCTGGTTTGTTTTTATATTTCGCCGAAGGTTTGGGCCTGGAACCAGAAACGGGTACTTAAAATTAAACGGATTGTAGATCACCTGTTTTGTATTTTACCTTTCGAAGTCGATTTTTATAGGAAATGGGGCATGGAGGTTGATTATGTTGGCAACCCTTTGCTTGATGCGGTTGCCGCGTTTAAGCCTGATGAAGGTTTTTTAGAGAAGCACAAACTAACCGGGCAAAAGATCATTGCTTTGCTGCCCGGCAGCCGCAGGCAGGAGATCAGCCGGTTACTGCCCGAAATGATCAGTGTAACCGAAAGATTTCCCGGTTACCGGTTTGTTGTTGCCGGGGCGCCATCGTTTAAACAGGATTATTATGAACAATTCATTTATCAAAAAAATATCCCCGTTATCTTCAATGCAACCTACGATCTGCTAAGCCATGCCGAAGCTGCAATAGTGGCATCAGGTACTGCGGTACTTGAGACTGCTTTGTTTAATGTGCCGGAACTACTGGTTTATAAAGGTCATCCTATCTCTATCGCGATAGCAAGGGCCGTGGTAAAAATAAAATTTATAGGGCTGGTTAACCTGATTATGGATGATACAGTAATAAAGGAACTGATACAGCAGGACTGCACACCCGAAAATATCGCAGCTGAACTGGATAACATCCTCAATAATAAAAGCTACCGTGAAAAAATGCTTGCCGATTATGACAAGCTCGATGAAAAAATGGGCAAACCGGGCGCATCCGCTAAAACTGCCGGATTGATCATAAAATACGCCTCAAAAAAACGTGTTTAGTGATTCAAATCAAAAAGAGCCCGGGCGGTGCGATTCCCCTCTTGAGAGGGGTGGAGGGGTGTGTTATCCGGCATATCGACCAACACACCCCCGCCACAGCGCATCCCAGCGCGCGCCCTCTCGAGAGGGGAGTTGTTGTAATTCCTGCACTTTCAATTAGTTAGCACCATAATCACAAAAATATTCAATCACTAAACACGTTTAAAAAAATAAATATTATTTGCGGACTTGAACGATTTCAGGCAACAGCCAATGTTTGCTGAGCCGCAGCCTGTTTATTGCTTATCAATGGATTTTTAGCCATAAATAATTTCAAATCATTTGATAACAGGTTCTTTAATTCCTTATCAAATTTAACTGATAATTTGTGGGCTGCAGGTTTGTTTAAGGTTTTCATGTGTTAAGTTTGGTCAATAGTTTATTTTGTTTGCTGTTTAGTTTCTTCTTCTTCAGTAGTCAAATTATCTTTCCGCCGTTTGGCTTCTTTATATTGCCTTAATAACTGTTCCTTATCCCTGTCGTCCGTGCTTTGGGCAGGGTCAACCGGGTTTTCCCATTCTTTTTCTTCGCTTTCGCGATTTTTTTTGCTATCAAGGGCCATCATGTACTGCATTTAAAATGTAATATTCCAAATCAGTGCCAAAGTTTTCACCCCCGCTATCAAATCCTTAACCTTATATACGTTATTATTTATAATAAGGTTTAAACAAAGCGCAAAAAGGCAATCCTATCACAAAAAGCGTTTAAAATTGTAGCTATTACTATACAGCGGATTAAGAATCAAGAGCCAAGAACCAAGAGTCAAGATTTTAAGAAATCAAGAATCAGCGTGAAAAGAATGAACAAAAACAAACCGGCCGTAGCGGCATGGCCCGCCTAACTTTGTTTTATTTAATAGATTTCTTCACGATTATACCATTTTCTCCACTCTTGGTTCTTGACTCTTGGCTCTTGGTTCTTGACTCTTAGCAAAATGAATGATAAGTGTAATTACCGATAAGGTAATACCCGTAATGCAAACGCCCTCCCACTGGTAATTTTTCCATAGTTGGGTAGCGAAAAAGGTACCTACCGAGCCGCCGATAAAATATGATACCATATAAATGGTGTTGATACGGTTACGTGCCCCGGCATCCAAAGCAAAAATTATCGACTGGTTGGAGATATGGGTTGCCTGTACGCCCATGTCCAGTACAATTACGCCAATAACTAATCCGGCTATACTATGTCCCGAAAAAATGAATATTATAAACGAGATGAGGATCAGCAACAAGGTAAAGCCGGATAATTTATAGGCATCCATTTTATCGCTTAAGCGGCCCATTAAACCGGCTGCCAGCGCGCCAAAAGCGCCAACAAGGCCAAATTCGCCGGCAACGCCGCTGCCCATATTGAAGTTTTGCTTTAACAGGAATACGATGGTTGTCCAAAAAGCGCTGAAACAGGCAAAGCACAATGCGCCGCGCAGGGCAGCCAGCCTTAATTTAGGTTCGTGCTTTACCAGGTCGATAAGTGAAACCATAAGGCTTTTATAGCTTCCTTTATAGTCAGGTTCTACCTCGGGCAAAAACAGCCCGATCATCAGCCACATTATCAGCATTATACCGGCGGCTATATAAAATACCGCCCGCCAGCCAAAATATTGGCTGATGGCCCCGCTAAAAGTACGCGACAGTAATATGCCTATTAACAGCCCGCTCATAATTACGCCTATTTTTTTTCCGCGCTCATTGGGTTTGGCTAAATGTGCGGCCATGGGCACTAATAACTGCGGGATCATGGATGATGCGCCCAATAAAAAGCTGGCTAATATTAACAGGTTAATTGATTGCGCCATTGCCGTTACTAATAACGACAATACAATAAAAGCAAAAACTATGAGCATTAAGCGTTTGCGTTTAACCATATCCGCAAGGGGCGCCAAAAAAAACATGCCTGTGGCATAACCAATTTGGGTAAGCATTGATACCTGGCCCGCTTTGGCCCTGCTGGTATGAAAAGTGCGGGCAATATCTTCAAGCAGCGGCTGGTTGTAATATAAATTTGCTACTATCAGCCCGGTGGCAATCGTCATTATCCACAAGGTTAGAGGTGTTAATTCCGGGTGTTTTTTAGTATAGGATATGGATGTCATGAGTAAATGCAAATATTTTCCACAAAAGTGTTAAAGCATTTTTATAATGATGTTTTAAAAAGGTAAAATTTTTATAATATTTCAATTTATTGCTCTAATATTTTAAATGTTTTAGTGCCTGCGGCGTTTTTTCTTGCGCTTTTTTTATTTTGTGATGCTAAAGGAAGTAAAAATGCCTTAGAAGTTTTATTGAAATGTATTTTGGGTTTAAATGATTTTTTTGAATTTGAGGATGATTTTTAAAAAAATACGGCTAAAAAAATCAATTTTTAATGAAAACATCGATAAAAAATGGTTAAATTTTATTTTTTACATTAAAATTTTTGCCTTATTTGATTTTATAGTAATTTTTTAAAGTAAAATCAGCATAAAAATTGATTTTGTATCAATATAGCTAAAAAAAGTAATGAATTTTATAGTCAATATAATGTATTTATTCATTTTAGAAATTTTTTAAAAAAAATTAGCATATTTATAATAAAATGTTTGTATTTTTGAGAATCAAATAGGAGCAAATAGGTTTTTTACAAAAATATTACAAAACAAATCGGATAAAAGTTAAATGTTAGTGTTACATTTACACCGTAAAACAAATAAAGTAGTCTTCTCATAATTTAGGTTTATAATTGGTTAGTAAAGGCCCCTGCCCATCAGGGGCTTTACTTTTTTTAGGGGTTTTTTGTTTAAATTAAAATGCACTAACCATCATTTTCGTATTACTAATTTTTTTATCTTTGATAAAAACGCTTATATGCCGGTTGCACTTAATTCTGCACAATTGGAAATCCTGAAATTATTCAGGAACGATCTGCCTGAAGAAGAACTTCACGAATTGAGGTCATTGCTTACTGCCTGGCTTGCAGCTAAAGTAACATTTGAAGCCGATAAAGCTTTTCAGGAAAAAGGCTACGCTACAACCATTTTTGAAAAATGGAAACATGAACATTTCAGGAAAACAGCTTAACAAATGACAGTTGTTATTGACTGTAATATTTTTGTGATGTGCCTTACATCCGGTTCCCCCTATCATATTATTTATCAATCATTGGTAAATGGTAAATTCCAAATAATAGTTACCAATGACATTTTGTGTCATCGCAGGGTCTCTGGAACAGGACCCTGCGCTTCCGGATGCATGGGCGGCGCAGGGTCCTCTGCGAGAGACCCTGCGGTAACGAATTGCAGCTAAATTCCCTCCCGAGGGAGGGGTGCGGCTGGATGTGCGCAAAGGCAGGGAGGGGTTTATACGCTTGAAGAGCAGGCGGCGAAACCCCTTCCTGCACCTTGTGTCTTCGCAGGGTCTCTGGAACAGGACCCTGCGTTCCCTGATGACATGGGCGGCACAGGGTCCTCTGCGAGAGACCCTGCGGTAACGAATTGCAGCTAAATTCCCTCCCGAGGGGGTAATTATATACTATTATACACCAAATGGAAATCAAAGCTTTTTTTTCGGGATTGTTTCCCAAATCCAAAGGAACGGATAGTCGGAATGTGTCGGAAAATACCAGAGAACAATCTGCCACAGAAAAAGAAGGAGACCCGCAATACCAGCAAACAAAGTCGCTTTTGCCATCCGACTTGTTAAGACGTTTAGGTCAGTTGAATTTGAAGCTAAAAGGTCATCCAATGTTCGACGACGATCAATCTCGGATTGCTTCCACGAAGCTTCGTTTGCGTCT
>Ga0302221_10002648_pt1 | contig 11076 bp, 2 predicted proteins | sample II_Palsa_E2_1_FD_193517 | JGI IMG/M metagenome (GOLD analysis project Ga0302221, IMG submission 193517) | Peat permafrost microbial communities from Stordalen Mire near Abisko, Sweden - II_Palsa_E2_1 | ecosystem: Environmental > Terrestrial > Soil > Palsa > Peat permafrost | place: Sweden...
GAAGAAAAAAATAAGAAAAATCAAGATAATGAAGAGGATAATCAGTTTATTATTATAGAAAATGTTTAATTAATTAGTATTTAGTTTAAATTAAATTTATTCTTATTAGTTTATTAATAAATTATAAGATTAATTAATAATTATTAAGTAAAACTTAAAAGAAAGTAAGAAAAATTAAAGAAAATCTTATTACATGACTATTACTTAACTATTAATCAAATTACTCTAGAGTAATTACTCTACTCTACTCAATTTTTTTTTAAAATACGTTACTCTTACTCTATTCACATTAATTAATTAATTAATTAAATAACTTAAGTAATATAAATAATCTTTTGACACACTGTTCTCGAACAGGATCTGGATTGAAGGAGGACCATTTAGGATTTATATCGGAGGTATGCGAGTTGATACAGAAAACACGGTTTTTCATGTTAGCGGGAAAGGTGGGGTAGTTCGCTTTAAGCCCTCTGTCATTTGATGCAGCAGCAAAGATAAGGATACCTTGTGCGTTTGCTTCCTCGATTGATTTCGCGATGGTGTCAATCCATTTCTCAAAGCCAAAGGACATGCAAATGATATCCACCCGAGACCTTTGGCTGTGTCGATAGCCTTCGGTTGTCAGCGGAAGTGGACTCGAAGACCTTGAAACTTACATCTTTTACACTGGTGGCCGATTCTGGAATACCTTCATCCTTTTCATACACTCGTGCAATCCAGAGATCTATGTTGGTGGTCATTTGGAGCAGAAAATAGGCAACTCGACTTCCATGACCAGACTCAGACTCATCAACTGGCTTTTTCTCATTCCTCACGAAGTCTTGCCACTCGATTTTGCTTGGAAGACTCGTCGCGACGTCTTTGAGGTCTTGATTGAACCTATCATATCCAGTATCCAGAATGGCTACCTTCACTCTCTTCCCAGTGTGAATCGTTGAAGAATCCGTTCTGTGTTTAGCCATAAAGTCTACTGTGTTCTGAAATTCCTTCCACCATGGGAGTGTGCGCATATTCCTGAACGTGTGTTAGCAGGTGGTACTCAGGATCTTTAGAAACAAAACTTACATAGAATTTACGGCAGGAACATCTGCCTCAGCTTCTACCTCAGAGGCTTCTGGTATCGAAGGAAGTGGGGTCGGTAGCACTCCTGGAGCTGGGCCACCATTAAACTCAGATTGCTTCGCGGCGGGGTTCGCACCCACTGCCTTTTGTGATTGCCTGGTGTTGCCTCGTAACAAAGGTTGTCCGAGACTCAAAGGCTCGGCAGCAGTTTGACCATGCACGGGGAAATCTCTACAGATTCCCAAGTCATTAATGTCAAGATCGGGCCAACCATCGAGCAACTCAAGTTCCAATGGCGCGACGATATTTTGGTAGACCTTTTCCCGAAATTCGAGATCGCCGAAGCCCAGTCCGTCGGGTAAAAACTTCTTTGGTTCCAAGCAGACCTCAATGACCGACCTGAAATCTTGATACACACTCCCTTGAATCTCTGGGCTTTTGAGCAGCTTGCCAGCCGTGGTCCACATAGTATTGATGTTTGGGTTGCCTGTCTTGTCGCAATATTCTTCATCTGGTTGCATCGTCTTTCCAGTTTCCATTTCTAGAAGTAAAATCCCCAAGCTGATGATGGATGGATGTCGATAAAAGGCATGCTGCCCAACTGTCGAAATCTTCCCACCCAGATTCTCCTCATTGACCCTATCGGGATTGGGCTCATTGTCACCACGAGAATTATTCCCCTTGACCCTATCGATATTGGCCTCATTGTCCCTGCCAAGATTATGCTCATCGATTCGTGTCGAGAAAAAAAGTTTGTGGATATTAGGTAGTGTGTCGTCTTGAATACGTCGAAGAAAAGAAACTTTTTGGCTGTCCCAGTTGTTACCCAATAGAGTAGTCTCAGCGAACTGCAGTAAATGGTGAGCGAGGACCACAGCGAGAATCCTTTTAGTTTTGATCTGAAACTTATTAGGACGGGGTTCGAAGCATCCCGCATCAAGAAGACTTTTTAGTGACAATGTTGGTTCAAAGCCGTTGCATTCTTTTGCGCGAGATGTCTTGGTCTTGAAGAATTGATCCTTGTGCAAAATGATATATGGAGTTGACGCACTTGGGTATAACGTCCGGATAAACTCGCAAAATAATTATATAAATATTAACTTTATCTTGATAATTATTTTTAAATTGAAATTAATTTTATTAAAGTTTAATTAATAAAAGTCTTTTTAAAGAAATAAAAACTTATTATTATTTTAAGAATTAAAAAATTATTATAAGATTGAAATATATATATTAAATCGACTATTATATATAATAAATTAAATTATTATAAAAAGCTTTTATATAAAATAAAGATTATATATAAATTAATTAAAGAAGTATAAATTAAAAACTCTATATATTTAAAAGTTAATTATATAATTTAAATATAATCTATTATATAATCTTTTTAAAAAGCCTTTTAAAAAAGTCTTTTAAAACGTTATATAATATAAAATATAATAAAGGGAATAATAAAAGGAATATATAATTAAATAAATAAATTAATATTATTTTATTATTCTATTATTAATTTAAAAATCTAAAAATGAATAAAACTATTATAATAAGATTAAAGTTAAATAAAAGTCAAGTGATTAATAATTAAGTGATTAATTAATTAAAAGAGACAATACTCGTTATAACACTCACTCTTTTCTTTTCATCACTTATAATAATATACTTTTTGCTTTATTTTATTATTTGACTTTTGATTTATATTTTAAAGTCTATTAAAATAAATATAAAGAATTAACTTTTAAGGCTTTATATAATCAATTCTATTTATCTCTTTTTTAAATAGCCTTACTTTTATTCTTACTTTTATTCGACGTTTTTATTCTCGATATATATTAAACTTCTCTTTATATATTTATTTAATGACTTATATAAAGAATAAACAATATTAAGAATAAAATTAAGATATTTTTTATAGATATTTGAAATCGATATAATATCTTTATTATTGAAAGGCTATGCGGAAGTGGTTGGTTAATACTAAAGGGTGTATATAAACGTATAAGTAGTATTGCCTTGATTTATTAGAGTGAAGGTTGAAGACCGTACTGTTCTTATATATATACAGGAACCAGGATCACGTGACCCCAACAGGTGATCCTACTTAATCCTCTTCAACCCTCAGTTAAGGCTGTACCCTTTCAATATTTATTATAATTACTTTATAAGAAAAAAGTTAATATTTAAAAGAATTACGAGTTTTATATAATATTAATTATTACTTTTTAAATAAATATAACTTTTATATTAAAGAAATTACGAGCTTTTAATAATATATATAGACTGATATTTAAATAAAACTACGAGCTTTTAATAATATCGATTTATATTTATTATTAAACGAAGTATATTAAAGATATTATATATATATTTATAAGAAGTTATTTAATTAATTCTTCTTTATAAATAAATAAGATTTTAATATAATAATAATTTATAAGCGGATATAACAATTATAATTAAATAAAATTATAAGCTTTTAATAAATATTAATTTATAAATTCGAATAAAAAAAAGACGTTAAAGTATTAAAAAACTCTATAAGAGACTATTATAAAGAGTATAAGACTTTTAAAGTTTTATTATTATTATAATCGATTAAATAGAATATAAAAAAAAGAATTATTATAAAGATTAAGTTTTATTAATAATACTTAATATTTAATGATTAAAAGACGGTATTAAACGCTTTAAATAAAGTGTTTAAAGAGAAATTTAATGATTTATTCTTTTTTTAAAAGTATAAAAGAGTATAATTATATTTAATAAAGACAAATATTACTTTTTTTTATTTGATTTTAATTTTTGATTTTATTTAAGTGAGTATTTATATATAAACTTTAATAGCTTTGAATTTTAATTCTTAAAATTTATTATTATTATTTTATATTTGTATTTATTATTATTATTATATCAATTATAATAATATATATGACTTTATTATTTAAATTCGACATTTGACAATAATTATTATATTAAGATTTAATTCTTCTTAATAAAAGAGAAAATTAATAATTAAATTATTTAAAAGAGTTTATTAATCTTTTAAAAAAGAATAAAAAGAATCTCTTAAATCTTCTTTTCATTAATTATAGACTTTATTAAAATCTATTATAATTATAATAAGAATAGTCTTTTATTATTTAATATTAGTCTTAAAAGGATATAATAGTCCGTTTTTTAATAAAAAAGAAATTATTACTTTTTTTAAGACTTTAAATAAATACTTTAAAGATTATAAAATTGACAATAATATTAAAAAAAAGAAATAAATTATCAAATACTTTATTAAATAATATTAAAAGAATATTAAAAGACTATTAGTATAATAAAGTGTCACGTGATTTACGGGTTTACGAGTGCTTCTTACTTTTTACTTTTTAATATAAACTTCTTTTAAAGAAAATAGACAATATAAAGACAATGACTTAAATTTAAATAATTAAACTTATTCTTTCTTTTATTTATACTTAAACTATTAATAAAAGGACGCGATATACTCTCTTTATTTATTTTAATATTAATGACTTATATAAAAAAGATGATATTAAAAGCTATTCAAACTTCTTTTTATAAGAATAATTCTATAATCTTTTAAGTTTATAATTAAAACGTCAAAATATTAAACAAGATAAAAAAGACAATATAATTAATATAAACGAAGATAAATAATATAAAAGACTTTGAAATCAATAGAAATTATAATAGAATAAAAGTAAAAGACAGATAATGAAAGTCTAAAGCTTATAAAACTAATATAATAAGAATAATAAGATATTTAATATGTTTTAAAAGACGTAAAGATATTGAATTAAAATCTAATATTATAAATAACGAAAGCGATATTAAAAGTGGGTTTAAGACAGTGATAAGATTATAATGACGAGATATTATAAAATAAAAACTAGTTTAAAAACTTATAAAAAAAGCCGTTTTCAAGATAGTTTTATTAATATTCATTTTATTAATAGCGATAATCGGAACGATATAAAAGTTAATTAAAATGATTAATTAATTAAAAGACTAATTATTTTTATTAAACTCGGTATAAAAAGAAATAAAAGATAAAAAAAGCTTTTAAAAAGAATAATAAAAAAGATTATTAATAAAGAGTTTTAAAATATATCGTGAAAACGTAAAAGACGAAGTTAATTCAGATTTAAATAATTAATACTTAAACGAAGGATTAAAACGCTTCGCTTTAAGCTTTTTTCTTATTTATTTATTAAAAAAAGACACGTTTAAAGTATTAATATTAAAAGAAAGAAACTTGATTAAAAGGTCTTTCGAAGTTAAAACAACGACTTCTTTAGAAACCGACTTTTTAATCTTTTAAAATATAAGAATAATTACGCTTTTAAACATTATATTTTAATCTTTTAATAATATGTCGACTTTTCGATTCTCTATATTAATGTTTAGTTTTAAAAGCATATTATACTTTTTAAAGACGAATATCACGGAGTTTTTTAAACGCTTTAATTAGTTTTATAATAAGTATTAAATTATCGATTAAAAGACTAAACTTTTAAAGTATTATAATAATATTTGACGAAAGATCATAAAGTCTTTATTAGAATAAAAGAGTAAGATAATTTAAAAAGAGCTTATTAAAATATTAAAGAAAGAATTCTATTCCTTTAATTACTATTAATTTATTTATTCAATAACTTTTCTTAATAAATATATTAAAATACTTAAGTTTAATAAAAGGCTTAAAGAGTATTATTATTAATATACTTCAGTATTAAAAGTTTTAATAATAAAGAAAGTATTGAATAAAATTGATTATAGTCGCCTTTTTTAAATAAGACTTTTAAAGTAAATTAAAAAGCGTTTAATGATTAAATTTAAAATAAATGATATAAAATCAGAAACTTATTTAAAGTATAAAGACTTTCTTTTAATTGTTTATAAAGTCGTCAAGTTTAATCTGATAAATTAAGCTTTAAAATTATAACGAGAGCTGACACCGACTTATAAATAAAAGATTAAAGAGTTTATAAAAGAATATAAAGAGATTTAAAAGATTAATAAAGAGTTAAAAAAGGTCTTATTTATAATATTAATTAAAAAGCAATCGTTTAATAAAGCTTAAATAAATGAAATGATATAAGAGATAATAAAGCTTTGAATTAATAATTTTAAACTGAATAAGAAAGTGTTTAATATAAACTATATGAGATATTAAAGAGTTAAAGAGTTTAAACTATTGATTAATCTCGTTATATTTAATTTAAGACATAGTTATAAGTTTTAACCTATTTAAGAATTTACGTCGATAATATATGTCAATATTATTCGAATTAAGTTTAAGTTTTATTACTTTTATTATTATAAAAAATTCGATTTTATTTTATATATAAAGAATAAATACTTATAGTTCTTATCTGACTTTATAAAAAGAGTTATTTATTTAAATGACAACGGGATGATTTACTTAAATATACTTCTATTAAATATTATTATAATTGAGTTTTATAATAATAAGTTTTAAAGAGAATAAATCTGATTTAAAATAATTGAGACTGAATATAATATTAACGTTATAAATCGAGTTAATTATCTTTATATATTGTAATAAAGTATTACGTGATTTATAAGTCTATAAATACTTTTTATTTTCTACTTCTTAATATAAACTTCTTTTAAAGAGAATAAATAAACAATATTAATAATTTAAACTTAAAATATAAAACTTATATCTTCTTTTATTTATACTTAAACTATTAATAAAAAGACATGATATACTTCTTTTATTTACTTTTATAATAATGACTTATATAAAGAAGATGATATTAAAAGTTATTCAGACTTCTTTTTATAAAAACGACTTTATAATCCTTTGAATTCAAAGTTAAGTCGTCGAAATATTAAAAAAGACAAAAAAGACAATATAACTAATATAAATAAAAGTAAACGGTATAAAAAAACTTTGAAAACAATAGAAATTATAATAGAATAATTATAAAAGACGGCTAATGAAAGTTTAAAGCTTATAAAGTTAATATAATAAAGATAATAAAACATTTAATATATTTTAAAAGATATAAAGATATTAAGTCAAGATCCGATGTTATAAATAATAAAAGCGATATTAAAAATAGGTTTAAAACAACGACGAGATTATAATAACGAGACTTTATAAAATAAAAAGTAGTCCGAAGGCTTTTAAAAAAAAGCCGTTTTTAAAATAGTTTTATTAGTATTTATTTTATTGACAGTGACAATCAGAATAATATAAAAGTTAATTAAAGTGATCAATTAAATAAAAGACTAATTGCTTTTATTGAACTTAATATAATAAGAAGTTAAAGACGAAGAAAGCTTTTAAAAAAAACAATAATTAAAAAGATTATTAATAAAGAGTTTTAAAGTATATTATAAAAACGTAGAAGACAAAGTTAATTCAGATTAAAATAGTCAATATTTAAATAAAAGACTAAAACGCTTCGTTTTAAACTCTTTTTTTATTTATTTATTAAAAAAAGACACGTTTAAAATATTAATATTAAAAGAAAAAAACTTAATTAAAACGTCTTTTAAAATTGATATAACGACTTCTTTAATAACCGACTCTTTAATCCTTTAAAGAATAGAAATAATCACGCTTTAAAACTCGACGTTTTAATCTCTTAATAATATGTCGAACTTTCGATTCTTTATATTAATATTTAATTCAAAAGATATATTATACTTTTTAAATATAAACGTTATAAAGTTTTTTAAACGCTTTAATGAGCTTTATAATAAATATTAAGTCATTGATAAAAGGGTTAAGTTTTCAAAGTATTATAACAATGTTTAATAAAAGATAATAAAGTCTTTATTAAAATGAGAGAATAAAACAGACTAAGAAGAGATTATTAAAACATTAAAAGAAGAATTACGTTCTTTTAATTATTATCAGACTATTTACTTTATAACTTTTTTTAACGAGTATATTAAAATACTTAAGAATAATAAAAGGCTTAAAAAGTATTGTCATTAATATATTAAAATACTTAAGAATAATAAAAGGCTTAAAAAGTATTGTCATTAATATATTTCAGTCTCGAAAGTCTTAATAATAAGAAAAGTATTAAATAAAATTGATTATAGCCGTCTTTTTTTAATAAGACTTTTAAAGTAAATTAAAGAATGATTAATAATTAAGCTTAAAATAAACGATATAAAACTATAAACTTACTCGAAGTATAACGACTTTTTCTTAATTATTCATAAAATTATTAAATTTAATCTAATAAATCAAGTCTTAAAATTATAATAAAAACCGACTTTTATATATAAATAAAAGATTTAAGAGCTTATAAAAGAGTATAAAAAGATATAAAAGGTCTTAAAAGAGTTAAAGAAAGTTCCGTTTATAATATTAATTAAAAGGCCTTTTATTAATAAGACTTAAATAAATGAAATAATATAAGAAATAATTAAACTTTAAATTTAAAACTTTAAATTAAATAAAAGAGTGTTTAATATAAACTATATAAAACAATATAACGTAAGACAATTCGAATTCTTTATAAGCTTTATAAAGCTTAATTAAAAGTAAATATATAAGTTTCAAGATATTAAAGGAATAGTCTTTATTATATATATTAACGCTCTTTATATTAATAGTCGTTTAATTTACTTTTATTACTTTTAAAAGCATAATCCTGCCTTTTATAATAAGAAGACGTATTTTTAATTCTTATTAAATATAATAAAGAGGATTATTTATTTAAACTTGTATAAAATGATTTGTTTAAAATTACTTCGATAAAGCGCTTACTTGATTTCATTTTAAAAAGATAGAGTTTAAAAAGAATAAATTAAACTTATGATCATTAAAACAAAATATAATATTAATATTAAATAGCGAATAAATAATTCAAGTATATACTTTTATTTAATTTAAAGACAGTCAACTTCGTTTAAAAGATAATATTAATAGTTTTATTTAAGTCAAAATGAATTATTAAGACAATAAAGACTTAAAACCTTTTTTAATTTAATGCCGATATAAATCTTATAAAATTAAACACGTTAATAGCTTTTATTAAACTAAATATAAAAAGAATTTATAAGAGCCGATATTAATATAAGATTAATCCGCGTAATAAAAGACTTAATAAAAAACTTGTTTTAAAATGATTAATTAAGAACTTTAATTATTAATATAATTATTGTCAATAAAAAAAGAAAAGAGAAGTTTATATTATTTGAAAATCCGTTTAAGATTATAAAACAATGCTTTAAAAAGAAGAGACGTTATATTAAACTAGATTATAATTTTTAATAAATTAATTTAAAGTTTAGAATTATTAAAGATATTAAAAGCGATAAAGATTTATATAAATTTATTTAAGACGATTAAGTTAATAATGAAATAAATAATATTAAACTCTCTTTGTCTTTAAAAACAAAGCTTATTTAACGTATAAAATATATTGATAAATATACGACTTTAATTAAAAAGTAAAAGGCTTTCGATATTCTTATAAAATAAAAGATAATATTAAAAGTTCAGAACTTTATTACTTTTAAAATAAGGCTTATAAAACTGTTTAAATAAAGACTTTTAATTATTCCAGTTATTAAAAGAAATGATGTCTAAATAAAAACATTGTTTTGATTAAAAGTCAGCCGTATATCTATATAATAATTATTAGATTCTTATAATTTTACGACGAAAAGTCTTTAAATAAACCGTGTATATATCGTTAAAAAGTATCCGTCGAGTTTAATTATATAAACAAGAAAAATAAAAGCTCGACTCGGAAAAAAGATTATAATAATAATGACTATTAATATTAAAGCCGAAGTTAATATATTATTAAAAGTTATAATAAAGCGAATTAAATTAATAATTCAAACTGATTAAATAATCGTCTTTTAAACCTTTATTAAAAGATAGTTTATTTTTTTAAATTATATTATAACGTCGAGATTAATATTAAAAAGATAATTAATTATATAGATTTCTTTATTATTAATAAAATCTCGGACGAGATCTTATTAAAAATGCCTTTTATATATAAAATACAATTCATTTACGAGTATTTTAAAGATAAGACTATCGTTGTTGTTTTTAAAAACAGTGACTAGTTTAAAAAAGAGAGAGTGATAATAATAAGAAATAAAGTTGATTTAAAAGATATTATTGACTCGGAAAACGAATAATTAATATAAAGATTAAATAACGTATTAATAAAAGAAGGAGAAGAGAAAAAGGCTTAAATAAAAAAGACTTATAAGATAATACGACGATAAAAAGTGATTTAAATAAAAAAGCTTTTATTATATTAAACACGATATTAGATTTAAAGAGTTTAAACTTTAATATTTATAACATTGATATTTATATTTTAAAAGTCGATGGTTTATTTAATAAAGACGCTTTTCTTTTTCTTTTTAATGAAGTAAAAAGAAGTAATAAAGCGGAATTTATAAAAGAATAATAATAAACGCTAGTTTATATCAATACTTTATATAAGCGAAAAGCCGATAAAATGAGGCCTATTAATTTAAATACGTTTATAAACGAGATTTTTAAAGAATAAAATAATTGACTAAAGTATATTTAAAAAGAAAGACTTATATTAAAGAATATTAAAAAGTATAAAGACAAGTTTATTAAAAGGTTTTTTAATCTCTTTTATAAATCTTAATTAATTAAAAAGCGAATTGAAAAGTTAATTATTAAAGATGAATTGACTTTAAAAGAAAGAGACGTTTTAATTAAAGTTTTTATTAATCGAAAAGAAGTCTTTATATTTAATTAAACTCATTATAAAATGATATGATTAAAAGTGGCTCTTTTTTAAAAGATTCGAATAATTAAATATAAAGTATAATAAGTTGATAACTTCTTTATTTTTAAAACATTAATAAATAAAGTGATTAAAATGTTTAAAAAGAAATTAAAGTATAAAACATTTGAATACTTTTAAAAGTTATATTATAACTTATAGTTTTTAATTATTAAAAAGGAAAAGAAGGCTTATCAATTTATAATAACCGTTATATATATAA
>Ga0302221_10002649_pt1 | contig 11076 bp, 1 predicted proteins | sample II_Palsa_E2_1_FD_193517 | JGI IMG/M metagenome (GOLD analysis project Ga0302221, IMG submission 193517) | Peat permafrost microbial communities from Stordalen Mire near Abisko, Sweden - II_Palsa_E2_1 | ecosystem: Environmental > Terrestrial > Soil > Palsa > Peat permafrost | place: Sweden...
AGTTCTATATAGTGACTTTAGTCCTTATATATTAGCTTTATAACCCTATTCTATTATAAGCTGTTTAGCGTTAAAATAAAATATAAGAGGGTATTAAGAACTAATATAAAGGTTTATATATTAAAATAAGAGTCTTATAAAGAGTTAGCTTTATATTATAATATTATTATATATACTTGTCTTAAATTAAAGACTTGTCTCCGGCCTTATATTTGCGTTTAATAATAATACGTTTATTGACATAAGTTATATTATAAATAAATAAAGTAATTATCTTAACTTTATAGTTTTATTTAAGTTCTTATAATTAGTTTATAGTCTATTAAGTATTAAGACACTTATACTTAATATATATTTATAGTCGTTCTTTAATAACTTAAGTAGAGTTATAATAAGTAAATAAAAACTAAAGAACTTTAAGAGTATTTCTTTTAACCTTAATATAAGATGTATTATTTAGTCTTAATAATAATATAATTAACTTATTATTAAGTTATTCGAATTATAAAGATTTATTAAGACGTTTAAAAATAAGACAGTCTTAATAATATTCTTTAAGAACTTCTTTACTCTTTACTTATATTATTTATATATAATAATAATATTATTACTTTATATAATTTATAGAGTGAATTGTTTGCGCCGGCCTTAACGCTTTGTATTAAGCCAGAGAATAGCCGCGTTGTAATAATTAAAGTATATGCCCTTTTTAAATAATATATTAATATTATAAGTATTAGACTTGTTTATAATATAAGCATTAAAAGTATATAAGGTTTTAATTATAATACTGCTTCTTTATTATTTTTCTTTAATAATAAAGAACATTTTATTAATATTAGGGTTTATAAGATTAATTCCTTAATTTATTACTTATAAATAAGTATTATTATTTATTTAATAATATACTTTAATAAGATATAGTTTATTATTGACTTTTATTAAATTAACGACTTCTTGTCTTAACTTTTAATAAAGTCAATATCTTTAAAATACGTCGATTATAAAGCTTTAAATAATAGATATATTATTAGTTTCTATAATTGTTTTATTATTTATTAGCTATTGAAAATTCTTAATTAATAATTAATTTTAATCGTAGAACTCTTCTTAATAATTAAACTGCTTTAAGGTTATATTAACGACTATTATAACCTCTTTAAAATCAACTTAGTCTTATATAATAAATTATACATTCAATATATTCAAGAGTATACTTTAAGAAATGCTTTTTAATCAAATCAAAAAGTATAACGAGTTTTAAAGTCGGCTATTATTAAAGAGAAGGCCTTAATTAATTCAAGTATTTATTAATACAGTTATAATAAAGTATTATTACACCGGGCAGGTCACCGGCCTTCTCTTTCGCTTAAGGAATAATAGAAGTTATCTTAATTTATTTAATTAATAGACTAAAGCCGGCGAGGCTTATAATCTTAAAGAAGATAAATAAATTATAAACTTAATAATTATAATGATTAAATTATATCGTAAGCTATTAAAATGTCCCGAATTATTATAAGTTAAAGGGTTAATTATAATTATAAATTAAAAGAGAATAGAATAGAGTTTAAAGACTATATAAGTTTGTAATATTTTAAATATAAGTCAATATAAGAAAAAGATATTAAAAGTTACTTAAGATTTTAACGCTATTTTTAATTATATATAATAGACTTATTAAATAGACTAAAGATTATATAAAATATATAATATATTATATAGTTAGAATATTATAATATAATATTACAATAAATAAGAGATTTATAAAACGTCTTAAAAGAAAGTCAAATAAAACAGTATTTATAATTAATGACTTTTAAAAGTATTATAAAAAGATTAAGAATAGTATTAACGCCGTCTTTATATCTTTATATAGTTTGAAAATATCTTTAATAAAGATATAATTATAATGTTTTTAAATAGGCCTTTATTATTTATAGATATATATTTTAAATAAATAAGAGAAAAAAAAGAAGTAAAACAAATATAATTTAATGCCTTTTTATATTAATAAGCCTTTCCCTTCTCTTTTCTATATTTTAAATCCCTTTTTAAAGATTTTAATCTTAATATAACTGACTTAATTAAACAATACTTATATTTTTAGCCACTTAAGACTATAGAGTTTTTACAATAACGGAACTTATAATTATACTCTTAGTTTTAAGACTATTCACTTTAATTGTTAATTCTTTACTGGCCTGTTTTAATTAAAAGTAAAGTAGTGGCTAATATAACTTTAGTTTAAATTAGACGATATTTATACTCTTAACTACTTAAGACTATAGAGTTTTCGCAATAATAAGACTTATAATTATACTCTTAGTTTTAAGACTATTTACTTTAATTATTAATCTTTTATTAACTTGTTTTTAATTGTAATCGCTTTAATTACAATGGCTCCGGCTATAGTGGCTCTGATTACAATGGCTTTATTAAAGCTATTATAAAGCTTATAAGAATATATTTCTTTATTTAATTGAAAAATAATTAAATAATTAAAGCATTATCTTATTAATATAATAGCCGCTTATAAATAACCTTTAACTTATATTAAAGAAGTACTTTCTTAAAGAATATAATATAAAACCTTATCTTAACCTTATTAAAAAGAGTCGACTTATTTGGATTATTTAACTCTATTATATAATTATTAAGTAAATTATTAACAACGTAAATAAATGCTTTTATAAAAGTGTCTTCTTAAAAGCGTTTCACTTTAAACATTAAGACGTCAATAGTTACTTAGTCTTTAATATATTAAATACATTTTATTGTTTTATTATTCGGTTTAATAGCTCTTTATTTATATTTAATTAAAGTCACTCAATTATTAACGGCAGGGAATACAGTTTATAATATATTCTTTATAAAGGCTTAGACTTCTTTCTTAATATTATTAAGCTCGATATAGCCAAGTAAAATCGGAATAATATAACTTAATATATAATTGTACTTTATAATCGATGACAAATTATAAAAGTAAGAGATAAGTTTAAAAAGACTTTAAGAAACTTATAAAAGATATTGACTTTCGAATTACTTAAATAGACTTATTATCTTTATATAAGGCTTAAATCACTTTTTATAAAGTTAAGAATTATCCTTTAATTTATTCTTTAACGCTTTCCTTTCTTATTAAATATAACTTTATTATTTAAGGATTTATAAACTTCTTATATTTCTTTAATAAACGGCGGTATAAACCGTTTATTTAACTTATTTATTTTATAAGGAATTTATAGAGTTAAGTTGTCAAATAAATTACATAGCCTTTATCTTTAAATATATTATTACGCTTTAAATTATTTATTATACTTAAAGTATTTTAACTCGTTTAAACTCTTTAAAATTCGCTTAAACTCTTTTATTATAATTAAAAGTCTTTTATTATAATTATAACTCCTTTTTACCCTCTCTTATTATAATAATAAAAAAGCCGTTATTAATATTAAAAGCTAAGCTTTAAGAGTTATACAATTATATTATTAAGACTAAAGCTTTACTTTTATATAGATTTAACACTATTTTATCAAATTAATATATATATTTAAAAACTAAGTTAAAATGCATTTAAAATATTATTATATTATATAAGTTTATTAGTTTTATTCGTAAGGCTTTTAAGGCTTTAAAAGAGTTAAGAGAGATTTATAATTGGGTTTTAAAAAGAAACATCGAGTATATTATCTAGGCTTATTATAATTAACAATATAAAAAACACGACTTTAAATACATCTTTTATAAAGATAGAAATATAAATAGGCTTTTTATATTCTATTAAAATATTAAGTCTTAAACCGGCCTTTTCTTTAAAATATATACGTTGTTAACCAATATAATAATTAAGCTTATAAAACAATATAAAGAAAAGATAATTAATCTTATTATTCTGAATTAAATTCAAAACTATAATAAGTTTAAGAGTATATTCTTCTTTCTTTAATAAATCTTCTATAATTAATATATTTAATCAAATTCGATTTAAGAGAAGACTTTTCTTAACTTTATTATTAAATTAAAGTAAAAGAGGATTATTTGTCTTTATTATTTATATTATAAAAGAAAAGTCGATTTAATATTCATATTATATTATAGACAGACAGTGATATATAAATAAGCTTTATAAAAACAGAAATATTATAATATCTCTTTATTAAGAACTTACCGTTATATTCCGATTTTAAGTTAAGTGCCGATATAATATTACTCTCTTAAGACTTACCGCCTTTAATAGTTTAATAATAATAATAATATTCCACTGCCCTTATATTATATTTTAATGCCAATTCACTAATAGTCAATATGTTTAATATATAGCCAATATTTGATTAATAATAAACGTCTTGCTTTTAATTAATATTAATTGAAATTATAATAAATATTACTTTTATATTGATAGGATTAGATTTTATAAATGAATTTATAAATTAAGATTAAGCTTTAAATCTATATTTATTCAATTTATAAACATTATTATAATTTTTAGAATTTGAATATTATAATTGCCTTAGAATTATTTGTATATAATTAATACTTTATTAATATTTATAAAAGAGATCTTTAAACAACTTATAAGACAATTATATACTTCGAGACTTTTTTTTATTATTACTCCGTCTTTAAATGAAAATTTCCCTTTATATAAAAACATTAGTTATAATATTATCTCTTTGACTTTAAATATTAATATTTAAACCCAGTCTTAGCTTATTGTCCTTACCGTCTTATTTATAGTCTTTATGCCCCTTATTTTATAGTTTAAATAATATTATATTATAATTAGAAAATTTAAGTGGCAAAGTATTTAATAAAATATACCTCTTATAATACTTATTTATTATGACTTTTTAAGCCTTTATTTATTATATTATTAAGCCTTTTTATAAAATCCTTCTTATAAGTTCTCTAGTTAATTTATTTACTTGGCCTTATAATATAAAGCTAAGTTAAAGCTTTTATAAAGATAATTGAATTGAATAAAAGTCTGTTTATTTACTTAATAATAAATAACAATTATTATAATAATATATAAGACTGTATAATACGGAAAAATCAATGTATTATTATTATATATTGTTTATAAAATACTGTTATAATTTAAATAAATATTATAAGCCGTTATATAATTTAATTAAATATAATTCCGCTTTAATATTTAATTTACGAATATAAAAGAAGTCTGAATATTATAACTTAAATAATTCATAAAATTAAAGTGTTTTATTATTAAGTATTTAATAGTTAATTAAGATTGCTAAGGGCATAATAAGTACTTATAATAGAAATGTGAAAAAATCCTCTTTTTTAAGGCCAGCCGTTAAGCCGCTTAAACTCTGCTTAAAATTAATAATAATTCTATAACCGTTTCATCAACCTTTTATTAACGAGGCTGGAAATTATTTCGGATTGCAGAGATTAATAAAGCGGTATATAATAAATAAAGCGATATATTCTAAAGTTAATAATACTTAGCTTAATAAAAAGACAATCTTATAAAGTCGTATAACGACGGTAAAGCCTTATTTACCTCCCCGATTTGCCTCTTTATATACGGTTTAAACTAATATTAATTATCTTAAAGTAATTCTTATTTAAATAGAAGTTATAATATTAGTCTCCTTTTTATAACTTTTAAATAAATAAGACTTAAGTCATTCGACTAAGTAATAGAATATATTATACTCTTTATTATTTTAATAAGTTCAATTAATTGCGAAAAAAAGAAAACACGTTTAAGAGATATAAAGCCTTTAAAATCAATAAGAGCTGTAAATGTTTATATTATATAATTAAGTTTATAATTATATTAATATTCCTTAACTTATATTAAGAGAAGAGAAAGAAGTATTAAAATAAAAAGAGGGTTAATAATATAAAGACTTAAATTAAAGCCTGATTATAATTAAACGGATAACTAATTATTTATAATTATAATGAATAATATATAAGAGACTATAAGGCCTTATACGTATTATATTCAATATATAATATTATACAACTCTTTATAAAGTAAACTATTATATATTTTATTCTTTTTTTAACTCTTTAATCGATCTCTTTCCTTAAAGCCGGTCTGGATTTAATATAGCTTAAAGTCATATTTATTAAGTATTCTTTACTTAAAGTGAGTGGCGTATAAGACGTGTATATAAGCGGAAGAATATATAAAGAGGCAGGCTTTACATTGACTATTATTTATAACGATCTCGTTTTTAAGCCAATATAATTCAATCTTAATCGTAATTTATAAGTCTAGAATTAAATAGAGTTTTAATAATATATTATATATATATTTTAAGGACAGAGTAATTAAAAGTCAGTATTTAATAGTTTTATTAATTGTGAAAAGTTTATTACGACTTTTTATTCAAAATACAATCGTTATTAATCAATATAATTATTATTAAACTGCTTTTTACTATGCTTAAGTTTAAAGTTATTAAAACTATTTAATTATATAGATTATAGAATAAGTACTCTATATATTATCCTTTTATTAAAAATAATAGTTCTATAGTTTAAAATAATATATTTTCTCTTACTTTTTAATAAAGTCCGTATTAATATTATATTTAAAGACCTTCTTTAAATCCTATTACTCTTTTTTAATAAAGTAATAGTATTTTATTAATAAGTACTATTATTATCTATTTATTAAGCCCTCGGCCTATAAGCTTAAGATTAACAACTATATAAACATTCTTAATATTCTATATTAAAGTATTATTAATATTCTTAAGAGTTGTTTATTGTCCTTCTTAGAAATTATATCTCTATAATTTAAACAGTTATTATTATAAGTATTATTATAACTTATTTTATATTTCACTTTAATAATATTAAAGAAATGCTTTTATAAGTATTACGTTATTTTACGTAATAATAAGCGCTTTAAGCTTAGTTATAAAGGTTTATATTACGGCCTTTATAATAAGGGATAAAAGCCTTTAATAAATAATAAGAGTATAATAATATAATAATAAGTATAATACGTTTCAAATTCAGATCTTTTACAAGACATTTTATTTTAATTAATTATAAACAGCGTTAATATTAATACGTATATTTAAAGTAAAGTTAAATCTATTATAATAACAACCGTTATATCACGAGCACGTACGTGATATTAAGTGATTACGGACCGTCAGAAGGGGTTAACTTGAAACTAGACTTATAATAAGTCCGTGAGGATATATTCTGGCTTCTTCCCTTCCCCCCTTTCCTCCTTAACTTTAGATCTTCAATAGAATTACTTCTTGCTCCTTATTATCCGCTATATTAATTGCAATATATTAAGTAAGGGTGATTATTAAAGGGTTAGTAAACTGAGTTCGCTATACGTTAAATATTATATTAATTAAATAGAATTAATTATTTTAAATATAATATTGTCTTTTATACTTTTAATTAATAATAGTCTTTATTTAAAGTCTTTAAAACTCGTTTAAACTCTTTAAAATTCGCTTAAACTCTTTAAAACTCGCTTAAAGTCTTTTAATATAATTATTAACTTAAAGCGGAAATTCGGAATATAAGTTGTAATATTTGAGATATTAAGTTTCTATTATTAAAGTCTGCCTTTATAATAACTTTTAAATTATAATTATTTAAAGTTTATAAAAGAGTTTTAACTTAATGCGGCAGTTATTTAAATCTTCTCTTTTAAGTCTTAATTATAAACTTAATCCTTTAAAGGTTTTATTTTAACTTCTTTAATCGACGTATAAGATTTAATGCTTTAAATAAAAGCATAATAATAATAATATATATAAAGGGCAATTATAAGACAAGGCAGTCTCTGTTTTATTTATCTCTTTTTTATTTATAAACTATAAATCTTCTTTCTTTTTATTAGTCAAATATATTACTTATTCTTTATAATTATTTATTTAATATTAATTACTTTTTAACCGCCTTAAAGAACCGTCTTTATATTTAATTATAATATTACTTATATTAAATTCTAATTAAATAGCTTTTACGGCTATATATTAATTAATTGCTTTTTTAAATTCTTATTCTTATAAGATTAGTCGGATATTAATTAAGTATTCCACGGCCTTAATATATTTCCTTAATTGCTTTAATATTATTAATAACATCGCTTTATAATAATAAGAAGAAGTAGTTTAAAAAGTCTTTAAGACTTTATTTAACTTTAATGACCTTAGTCTTATCTTTAAATTTATTCGTTTTCAAGACTTTAATACTATTATTAAAGCGTTATTTAAACGACGGATATAACTCTTTAATACTTAATTAAATATTCTTTATAGAAATAGACGTTGAGAGTATTCTTATAACTGTCCGAATTGTAAAGCCAAATATATTATAGAAATCTTTAATTTAAAACGACTGTCGTCTATTTTAATTTAAAATAAAGAATAGATTTTTCGGTCTATAAGTTCTTTTATAAATATTATTATAATTGCTTAAAAATTCGACTTTAATATTTATATAATATTTGGCAAGATTCTATACAATTCTTAGATATTATAAACGTTTAATTTTAAAGATAATAATGTTTTAAACTTTTATAATACTATATTTAACTTCTGAGATTACTGTATTTAATGCTTTAAAAACTTCGATTAATAAATATATAAATGAAAATCGCTTGTAAAAGTAAGTCCTTTTTAATATAAAAGCAATATATTATTAATCTTTATAATAAGTATTGTAATTTCTATACCCTTTAAAGTATTAAATAATCTCTACTTATATTACTCTTTATAATACTCGCTATTAATATAAGACTAGCCCCTTTAATATTCTTTGTTTTTTAATTAATGTTATTATATTATTATTTATAATATAAGCCTTTATTATACTCTTTTTTAAACGGCTTTTGATTTTATATATACGTTTTGAAAATAAGATTATATATAGTATTAAAATTAACTAATATAAACTCTTTTCAACCGAATTCTCTCTTTTAAACGATATTAAACGCTGTTTTAATTTAGAAGATTTAATGAAGTTAATTATAGATTCTATAACCCTCTTCTTTTATAAAGTCTTTATAACGGATGTCGTCTATTATAATACTAGTATTAAAGCAATTATTATATAATAGTTAAAATTATTTAATAATATTATAGCGTTGTTTATTATAGATTTAAGCTTAGCTTTATATTTAATAAAGTTTATATTGATATATTAACGTCTTTAAGTGAAGTATATTATTAACTTTAAATAATATTTAATTCTTTTAAAGAATCTTAATTCTGTAATAATTATAGACTCTAGCCTTATAAAAGCGCATTATTAACTTATTATACCGACAATAGTTTAAGCCCTTATCAATTTAAAAGACGACTTTATTATTATTAAAACATATTTAATTAAAGCACTCTTTTCGATTCTTCTTTATTTATAATAATTAAATTATCTCTTAAAGTAAGTACTTAATATTTTTAAGTTCGTATAATATTTTAAATAAAAGTAAAGAATAAAGATTGAATAAAGAGTAAGTAAGTCTTAATATAAAGTGATTTGAAAGTCTATATATAATTATTAATATTAATTATTAATAGATATCTACTCTTACCTCTAATTGAATACTCTTATATTATATATTAATTAAAACGCAAAGCTATATTCAACTTTAATAAAGACGCTTAAAATATAAAGAGAACGACAAAAAACGTAAGTCGTAAATAAATCTTTAAGCTTATTTTAATTAATAAAAATCAATAGTTTTACGGCTCATTTAATTTATATTTTATCCCTTTAAGAAATGACTTTAGTCTTGTTTTATTTAAATTATCTCTTAAAAGATTAAATCTTCGAACGACTTTATTATTAAATTTAACGATAAGAGAGTAAGAATAATATTAAATAATAATATAAGACCGCTCTTTATTAATCTAAAGAGACCAAATTATATAAACCGATTATAATAGTCCTTTATTAATATAAAGCTTTATTATATTAATATTATATTAACTTTCTTATACTGCTTATATAATATCTATTAAAAGAGATAATAATAAGATAATAAGTTAAGATTTAATTAAAGTAATAGATAAAGATATAGTTATAAGAAGTGGAAAAGAAGATATAATATAATAATTATTAATAATGGCTTTAAGAACTGTTTTAATAAAGTAATATTAAAGACGACTATATAAACAACTTATTTAAAAGCCTGTATTATAATTAAAACAAAAGACGAAAATAAGACGCTTTAAGCCGAAGACGAAAACAAGATACTTTACTTATAAAAAAAAGAAGAAAAAGTATAATAAGGCAAAGCCTTTTTATAAGTCTCTTTTTAATTTCCTGTTTATTTATAATAGACTCAATTAATATAAGATAAGTAAATATTATAAGTGGAACAATCTTATATATAAGTATATAAAGTTAAAGATATAAAAAAGTAAAAAGGAAATAATTTAAAAGGGTATAACTTTAATAGATATAATAAGAAAGAATAAAAGAATTAATTGTATTAAAAGAATACTTATTATTAAACTACTTTTTAATAGACAAGATTTTATAATAGTCTTTTAAATCTTAAAGTCGACATAGTTAAGATTCTTATATAGCTTTATTATAATTAAATATAAGCCTTATAAAAGCCTCTTTATTTTATTAAAACCTTTATTATTATTAAAATAAAACTTTCTTATATTTTATAAAGGATTAAACTTTGAAATCTACTCTTAAATATAAGTAAAGAAGTAAACAAGTTATTCTCTTATAATTTAAAAAAGTTCAAATTATATAGTTTATATTGAAATTACTCGGCTTATTAAAATAATAAGGAATAAATATAATATAATATTCTTATTTAAAGAACCTTCTTTTAATATTAATGTAAATATATAAAGAGTTAATTCATTTAATAAGTTTAATATTAATTCGTCTTTTAAAAAGGAAAGAATTAAAACGGTGACGAATCTTAATATTAAGAAAGATGTACTTTATTTATATTTAAATATAATTGCTATAATATAAAATGTATTAAACGAGATAGACTAGAATAATATATTTAAATTAAGCCCTTTACTTTTAATTACGTTAAAATCTTTAAAGTTATTAAAACAAGACATTATTATATTTAAT
>Ga0302221_10002650_pt1 | contig 11074 bp, 11 predicted proteins | sample II_Palsa_E2_1_FD_193517 | JGI IMG/M metagenome (GOLD analysis project Ga0302221, IMG submission 193517) | Peat permafrost microbial communities from Stordalen Mire near Abisko, Sweden - II_Palsa_E2_1 | ecosystem: Environmental > Terrestrial > Soil > Palsa > Peat permafrost | place: Sweden...
TGTCGGAGCCGTGGCTAATTCCGATAAATATCGTTCACATAATGATCCTACAAATCAGATGCACAAGAAGTTCCTCTTGATCGATACTCCCGGTCACGGAAAACTAAGACACCACGCCCTGGAGAATATCACCAATCCGCAGAACCTGAAGGGTCTTATATTTCTGGTGGATGCTGCTACGCTTTCAGCCGGAGATGAGGGGTTGAGGCAGACAGCAGACTATCTGCATGACGTCTTACTGTTATTGCAGAAGAGGATGACTGGAAGTAAGGCTGCGAAAGCATTAAAGGTGATCCCAGTCTTGATCGCTGCGAACAAAATGGATCTGTTCACAGCACTTCCTGCAGCTCTTGTGAAGAGTAGTCTCGAGGCCGAAATCACAAAGGTTAGGACATCTAGGTCCAAAGGCCTCTTGGATTCAGGTATAGGAATGGGAGATGCTGAGGACGAGAAGGACGATTGGCTCGGTGAAATGGGATCCAGCAATTTCAAATTCTCGCAGATGGAAGAGTTTGATGTTGCGGTTGACGTCCTAGGTGGTAATGTGGTGGGAGGAGAAGGTCCCACGATTGATAAATGGTGGAAGTGGATCTCGGACAGAGTTTGAGAAGCTTCTATAAATACAATTCTTTTGAGCTACACGGTGTATTGACAATGTTAGGGCAGTGTCTCTAATCAGCTTTATCGATGCAGTCACTCAGGATCAAATTTAGTATTGCATCTGAATGTTTTCCTGCTTTTTCCCCCAACCCGTTAGGCTCCAAAATCCTTGTACCTAGTGACTTTTGCTTTCGGGCATTTTTCATCCACCCTGCTGCCATCGAGAGAGTGCAGGAATCTCTACAGAGGTGTAGGTGTTCATATTCATGGTATCGCAGCATTTGACGAGACTTCAGAACTTCTCACCTGACACATCTATGCAAGGCATGCCAACTCTATCCAAATGCAGTGCTTGTCACGAGTAAGCCCCACAAAGTAACACCACATTTTGCAAAACTAGAAATAGGTCACAAAACAGATGAACCGTAAGTAATGCAAATGAGGCCAGAGACAGTGGATATAGAGCCAATGAATTGGGTTCGTAATAGCAGTTAAGTGCTTGCACACTCCTTCCCTCTACCATCTTTCAGACCGTAGTGTTGAATCTAAGGTACTTGTAAAATTTTCCGTTACGCCTCGCATTTGCGCCAACTCCTTCATCAAATCATAAGACCTGGAACAAAATCACACTTTAGACTGCTTAACCATCCATGACAACAGGTCGACTTTAGTGACAACGGCCACTGGTTTTGGAAGGCGGCCATGCTCAATAGGGCCCTTTTCCGTAACAACAGCAGCGCTATTCCACTCAAAGAATTTGCTGAGCGCGTACAAAGGTGTGTCCATGGTTATTTCAACGAATTTTCTTCGAGGTGTTTTTTGCTCTTTCCCTTGACTCCCATTGGCCATGCCATTTGTTTTGGGGGCTTGCGGCAAGTTGCTAATATCTCTAGGATCTGTGATAACTTCCGGGATAGAGGAGAAGTCAAACATTACATTAGATACTGGGGATTTTCCTGTGGCTCTACCTTGGCTGATCCAGCTCAGGAGATTACCAAGGGTGACAAGACCAACGAGCTTTCCACCAGCTGAGGCAAGGACTGGTAATTGATCGAAGCCTTTTTCTCGCATTGTCTCGACAGCCTCGGAGCAAGAAGTATCCACCAAAACTGTAGTAACGGGCTTCAGCCGGAGAGCTCGAAGGGTAGCACCATGATATGGGTCCTTCTTTCTCGATTGGTCCAGAATAGGGGAAGGTGGTGAGGTGGTCGGAGGAGTTGGTGGAAGAAGATCGTTTGCTGCTAACCAATCGTCATCGGCAAATTTGCTGAGGTAGCTCCTAATACTGTCTGGCAAGATGACAACTACCATATCGCCTTTACCAAGACCCAGATCTTTGACTCCTTGAACCATTGCAGCGATTGCACTTCCACTACTGCCACCAACCAACAGTCCTTCTTCAGCAATAAGTCTTCTGGCATAGGCAAAGGATTCCCGGTCATCAGTCTTGTACCAGATATCCACTGATTGCTGGTCGAGAACATCAGGGATGAAATCATATCCAATACCCTCCACCTTGTATGCTTCGTTGGCATGTTCTTGATTTAGGCTTTCTGGCAAAGCCAAGATGGAGCCATATGGATCTGCGGCGATGACCTTGATGTCCGGATTATGTTTCTTTAATCCTCGGGAAAGTCCAGTAATGGTTCCACCAGTCCCAGCACCAGCCACTATAGCCTTGATCTTTCCCTCAGTCTGCTTCCATATCTCCTCGGCAGTTCCGTACTCGTGGGCCAATGGGTTGTTTTTGTTGGCATATTGGTCCAAGATATGAGAGTTGGGGATCTCCTTTTGCAAACGTCTAGCAACACCGATGTGCGATTCTGGAGAGTCAAATGCGGCTTGTGTTGGTGTACGAATGATTGTTGCTCCAAGCGCACGAAGTACAGCTACCTTCTCTGGCGACATCTTCTCGGGAAGGGTAATGATCGTCTTATATCCTTTGATTGCACCAACAAGTGCAAGACCAATGCCACTAAAGAATCTCAAAACTTGCTAATGTATTCGATCGGTAGACTTACGTGTTTCCACTCGTGGGCTCAATCAAGGTATCTCCGGGCTTTATTCGACCCGACTTTTCTGCCTCCTCAATCATGCGTAGAGCAATGCGGTCCTTCACACTCCCGCCAGCATTGAACAACTCAACCTTTGCGTAGACATCGGCCTCGATTCCCAAGCTCTGGGGTATCTTGTTCAGGCGAACAAGCGGCGTATTGCCAATTAGCTCTGTGGCTGACCTGGCCATGACTGGAGGGACCGCTGGCTTGGTTTGTGTAGACATCGTGGCAATTGATCGCAAACCAAATTATTTGGAGGCAGACGAGATTCTCAGGAGGAAGGTAGATGGTGAAATGGTGAGCAAGAGAGAAAACATGCAGGTACTGTAGATGTGGCGCAATCCCATTGATATCAGATCAAAAAACATTAGCCTGCGAAATCCGCGAATACCCGCGATAGGCGGATCGATGGCGTCCTGATAAGAGTCACGTGGTGTGTAGGTTCTCGATGTTCCTGGCGCTTTTTAGAAAAAAAAGGCAATCTCCTGATTAAGTTTGAGGAGATGTCTGATGTGTATTGGACTGAGGTCAGAGTGGGAATCATCTTCGTCATAGGTACAATATATTTGAGAATATTTCTCATCGGAGTTGAACTCGCCTGGCGCGCCGTCATTATGCAAGGGCCATATCCCTGTTTCTAAATTAAGCAAGGTTGTGAGGCTAGTAAAACGCCTCAATCTTCAATTCAGATTCACCATCCAAAACCAACTTCATATATCACAATCACTTAGCACCATCGCTTTCATCGTTTTCGCAACCCTCTTGCATTCAAAGGCCACTCGTTTTGCAGATAGAGTACACGCGCCATTATGCGTCCAGCGAATGCTCTTTATTTCCTGGCCGCCTGTTGCCCCCTGGCCTTCGCCGACGTTGAGTTCACAGTTCCAGCTGCTGGCGCTTCAATAGCTGGTGGGACAGCGTTCACCGTTACCTGGAAAGACTCTGGCTCCGCTCCTTCCATTTCGGATCTCACTTCGTACCAACTGTTCCTAGAAGCTGGGTCGAATGCCGCCCCGCAACAACTTTATGCGTTGGCCACAAATGGGTTGTTCAGCGCCGGGAATACAATTTCTGTAACTGTCCCCGTTGGAACCGGGGGAATTGGGAAAAATGCATAGTAAGACCACAAAGGGCCCTGTTCCTCCTCGTTCCCTGACGCCTAGCTAGCTTTCTCAAAATGATATCAGTGGCTACGGCCGGAGGCACCGTTACAAACTACTCGAATCGATTCACATTAACTGGAATGACTGGCACGTTCTCTCAAACAGTAACGGATGGGTTGACTTCAGTGACTGGAACTTCGGGCCCTGACACTGTCAACGATGTGACAGGAGCAGCTGCCGGGACAGCCGCAGTAGCGGAAGGAGTTTGGGGAACACCTTACAATCTACAAACCGGCCTGACTAAATACGCTCCCATGCAACCGGTTCCTCCAACTGCAATTACTGCCACGAACACGTCCCCTCTTTGGCCAACTTCATCGGTTGTTTTGGCAAGCACATACTTGCCGATTCCAAGTGTTGTGACGACGTTAACTCAGCCTCAAACTTTCAGCGTGCCGAGCCATGCTAATACTGTGCGTCTTACCGTTGCTCTTTATTGTGTTGATGCTAACACTTGATAGGCTGCCCCGGCTTCACAGCCCACAGATGACATGCAACGGTTCCTAAACAGGTGGAAGGACTAGGATGTCTGGTCTAAGTTCATCGTTTGTATATGAGCGACCTTGAATGTACTTTTATGAAAGGTCTGTGTGGAGTTTGGAGTTGGTGGTTGCACTTTGAGTTCTAGATGGTGATGATAGCGTCGATATACCATAACAAGCGTTCGTCTTAATAGATATATGTTCAGAGACGCGGCGAGGATCGCAGGTTTTGGTCAACAGCTGAGTCCCGGGAGAGGGATCGTCCAGTTCGAATGACGATGGTTGAGCATGGTACGTAAAATCGCTTGCTGAAATGAATTCGACTAATTGCCAAGCACATAGACCTAAGGTCAAGAAAGGCCTTCGGTACTTTGGGAATTCGTATCAGCATACATCCTGAGCTGGTTGCAGTGTCAGTATTAAGTCAAGAACTTCAATGCTGCTAATCTCCCAAGACGCAATCTCCCTTCGCACCGCAATTCTGAATTTCAAACCGAGGTTTATTCTCCTTTATCTGTCCGCTTCGAGGCCATACGTAAGTAAATGCCTAGAAGAAAACATGAGAAGTGGTAGCGACGGCTTGGGCTAAAGTGAGCTAGCCTGTCACGGAAAGCGTTGAGATTTCCAATCACGGCGTTAAGGCAAGCAATGTCAGCAGTGGCATCACAGCTCGCGGTTAGATGGTGGAGTCACCAGTAGCCGAGAAGCAAAATGCAGCATTTGAGTCAATTTTGGATTCTCGCTATCGTTACCCTCCGAAGATGACGGTTTCTCACTGTCGGTTATGTGGCTAGTCGTGTGTTGTTAAATCCTAACGACCTTTCGGGGTTTGGGTGGCTCACGAGTTTACGGGTGGTCCTTTATGCCAGAGAGTTATTGGGCGAGGGCCGAAGCTGCGTTGATTACAGGCTGACAAACTGGGATTTTCGTCGCAGTGCACATTTTGACCAAGACCTTGCATCCTGTGATTACTCAGAGCCGCGCGGATGAGGCTTGACTTGAGAAGAGATTCGGTAAAGTCCGATAGAGACAAAAGAGAGAGCATGGTGAAACCTAATACTTGATTTTCAAGGTTGGGCTGGCACTAAACGTCGGCACTTTGTCTTCAGCGATACCGTGCCCCAATCAGATCTATTTCTCGACAACTTCCCTTCCCATCCTTCATACGACTTCAGTGGGGTTCGCATCAAATATGAAAGGCATCGCAATTGGCAAGGTATTCGATTGGCTTCGATCCGTGGATTAGTAAACCGTCAGCATGTGATTTTGCGCGCCAAGACACACTCTCTGGCATTCCTTCCTGTATGTTGCTGAGTCCTTGTTTCAGCTCGAAATATCCTAATATTCCCTAATTGGGCATACAGAGCAGATTACTATTCATTTTCCTGTCCCGTTACGAAGTTTCTGCAGCGACGTCCAAGTGCTCAATGTGCTGACAAGTTTATGTATGTGGTTCTGATATATTAATATGTGCACACACTACCCTCTCTTTTGCTGTTCTATAATTCTTAATATCTTGAATCATAAAATTTGCCCAAACAATTTCTGGTTTCAATTACTACGGGCAGAACGTGTTTAATGTCATGATCAGAAGAAATGGACTTGCTGAGAGAATCCGCTGTCGGTCAAATTGCTCGATACATCACCAAGAATAGAGTCCTACTGTATCCTGAAGAGAAAGAGGGATTTCATTGGCTCCCCCTCGTACATTTCCCTAGATTTCGGTGAAGTTGGAGCCAGCTCACATAATTTAGGAGGCCATTCTTGCGGAGGCAGACAAGCCTACGGGAGAGAAAGATGCAATCCAGGAAACAGAGCAGAGCAGTACAGACGCTGCTGGAAATGATGAGTCCGAGAAGCTCGAAGAGGATGGAGACGATGACTCTGCAGATCCAGCACCTTTCCATCTGGCACCAATAGCCACTGCCCCGGACAACGAAATCACAACCACTAGGACCACTCTCTCAGGGATCCATAGCGTTCTGACAAGAACCTCGACTGCAGCATACACTCGCGAGCGCTTTGATGTCGAGCAAGCCATCGCAGCCGAAAAGACGAAGTCCATCGCCATAGCGCCGACAAAGACCAAGGATGGCGTTATCTTGGTTGACTGGTACACCACCGATGATCCAGCGTGAGTTCTCAGGGTCGAATCTCTGTGGCTGTCCTGTTGGGACATTTTCTCTTGCGCCATGTATTGACCTCTTCCACAGGAATCCTCAAAACTGGCCAACATCAAAGAAGGCTTGCGCCCTTCTGCAGCTGTGTTTTTACTCCATGGCTGTGTATGGAGCGTCGAGCATGTATGTTCCCGGAGAAGGAGGAGTAATGCAGCGATTCCATGTCGGAGCAACGCCTGCTGCCATCGGTCTTGCAATTTACGTCGTTGGCTATGGCATTGGCCCTCTACTGTTCGCACCACTGAGCGAAATTGCATCTATCGGACGCAATTGGGTCTATGTTCCTACATTCTTCCTTTTTGTCATCTTATCGATCCCCACCGCCTTTGTCGAAAACTATGCTGGGCTCCTAGTACTTCGATTCTTAACTGGATTTTTCGGCTCCCCGTGTCTTGCGAATGGCGGAGCCTCAGTCGGTGATCTTGTGGGTTCCATTTCAGCGGACTTCAGGCCATTTGCTGACTAGAAATAGTATTCTCTCCTTGAGCTACCGGTATATCTATCGGCCTGGACAGCAGCTTGCTTCTGGGGACCGGCGATCGGCCCTCTCGTTGCTGGCTTTGCTGTCCAAGCCAAAAATTGGAGGTGGGGGCTGTACGAGGTGATATGGCTTACCGCGCCTATCTTAATTGTTTTTCTATTTGCATATCCGGAGACCTCGTCCGATAATATTCTCCGTCGCAGAGCCCAGCGCCTGCGGAAGCTAACCGGGGCGATGAACATCAAATCGAAAAGTGAGATAGAGCAGGAGAAGTTGAAGGCCTCGGAGGTGTTCTGGGATGCAATCATCAAGCCCATTGAGATCATGGTCAAGGACCCTGCTGTGGCCTTTACGAATATATATGTTAGTGATGTTCCTTCCTGATTAGCTCTCACGATCAATATCCTCGACGTGCCTGTTCTTATGTTTTCCAATTGGACCGGTATCTGGTTGGGTTGAGGATGATGTCGTCCGCGGTTTAATTTTAATTTTTTATTTTGTCAGGAGAATGGAGCTAACCAGACTACAGACTTCCCTCACGTATGGAATATACTACTCGTTCTTCGAGGTTTTTTTATCCCTTGATCAAAAAAGAAGTAGAAGATGCTAACGCTTGCATAGGTTTTCCCATTGGTCTACCCTCCCATCTATCATTTCAATATCGGCGAAGTAGGCCTCTGCTTCCTCACCATTGGGGTCGCCTGCCTGTTGGGAGTGACTGGCTTCCTTATGTACCAATTCTGGTACCTCATTCCCGACATCAAGAAAAATGGCCTCCGGGCCCCAGAACATCGCCTTGTCCCTGCCCTCCTCGGCGTTATTTTCCTGCCAGTCGGGTACTTTATGTTCGGGTGGACAGCCAGACACGCGGTTCATTGGATCGTTAGCTTGATCGGCGTTGTCATCTTGGTTGCGTCGAACTTCCTAATTTTCCAGTGTGTGTTTGTTTACCTCCCACTCTCTTATCCTAAATACGCCGCTTCGCTGTTTGCCGCAAACGATCTTTCCCGGTCTCTTTTTGCTGCGGCTTGTGTGCTTTTCTCAAGACCGATGTTTATCAATCTCGGCATTGGAGGTGGAGTCAGTCTCTTAGCAGGATTGTCCGTCCTTGGAGTGTTCGGCATGTTCTACCTCTACCTATATGGAGGTTGGTTGAGATCCAAGAGTACATTTGCTGCTCACTAGGGCTCCGTGTTTTAGAGGTTATGAGATTTTATTGTTTTCGAATTGCTGCACAGGTAGAGCCCTGTCAAGGAGATACCTGTGTTCCCCCAGCTTATTTATGTACTAGCAGCAGAGTTTCATGTTTGGAATTTTTAAATTTGCGATCACTTTCCCTTGTGTAGGAGAAAAACTTCATACAAAAATTGGATTGCGGAACTACTGTCTGAACCGCTTTCAATTCAGTAAAATGAAGTGTGTCAGTGAAAGGGTTCGGACATGGGGGGCGTATTCGTTGAGATGGACTGGTATTCCGCTTAATCAACCTACTGGTCATAGCTGTAGCTGCCAATTTGCTCAGAGCTAGATTAATGTCAATTTCCTTGATCTTATTATCGGCCATTTATAATGCTCTTCTTAAGACCCCGGTTTATCGTTCTGGAAAAGGTCGTCGCGGCAGGGTTATCTCAACTGAAGGAAAAAACGGCCGATTTTCCACTTTTTGATCTGCTTGAGAGGGCAGTGACTTTTTCGGCAACGCCTGCAGCCACATGCTTACTGTAGCAGCCTGTCGCAGCCATGGACTGTATTATGTAAGATAGGTATAATCGTTTGGCTAGCTTTTCAGGACTGGCAGGACTGTTGCTTTCTGTCGCAGTAAAGGGATTTAAAACTGTGTATAATACAATCTATTGACATGGATATATAGAGCAGTTATTAGAGCACATTCCACTCCTCATCTACAATTTTTAGCCTACATAGCCGCGCAAGGCCCGGCGTAGACAACGCCGTTAGGATTTGGGTTGCCAAGGTTATAGGGCGTCGTCCCTAATGGGCATTGGTTCGTGACTTGCAATGACCCAACTGTACTGCTTCTGGTCAAAAATTGACAACGACCACCACTAACAAATGCGTTTGCAACACAATTGATCGTAAGTTGGCATTGCGCGCAGCAATCAGCAGCGCTTGTTGCTGTCACAAAGACCACAGAGTTTCCTACGCCATTTCCAGCGGCATTGTAAGCTACGCTGCAAATGTTGTTTGCGGTTACTGTTGCGACGGTGTCCTTGACTGCGTTAGCTAGGCTTTAGGACATGGAGACTAGAGATGCCACGCACAAAGGAAGTTGTGGTCGTAGTCACTGTATCCGTCTCTGTGGATGTGACCGACAGAGTGGTAGAAGCGATCGAGGTTGTAGTCGTGCTGACGGTCGTAGTTCTTGGAGTTACGCTGAGGCAGGAGCATGCGCTTGAGACTCGGGATGCTGGATACTGGCTGACATAGGTTGGCAATGGCGCGTCACGGGCGGCGACAGTGGCGATCTGTCCAAAGATCTCGTCCCGGGGGGCGATGGTGACGATTTGTGGTGCTGATACAGTCGTGGTCACATCCACAATGATGCTACAAGAGTTAACCTGAGGATAAATTGGTTCCCGAGAGCACACTCACACTGAAGTTGAAGTAGCGAACACAGTGGTCGGGATAGTGGTCGTGGCCTTGAATAATTTAGTTATTGGCGGATCGAGTGAGCATGGAGTACATACTGTCTGAGTGGCCGTGGCTGAACCCGTGACGGTCACAGACACTACTGGAATATGAATGTAGCTGCTGCAAAATGGAACGGCATCCGTGCTAAACCGAAGGAGAGCTCGTAAGACATTATCGGCATTGCAACCCTTCGCACCACGTTCCTCTAGCAAAACAGCTCCTTGAGCAAGACCAAGGAGGGTGGATACACCAAGGAAAAGGTTCTTGGAAAGCATGGTAGTGACTGGAAATGGTATGATGGCAGAGGATCGAGAGAAGAGTCGTCCTGTTTGTTGAGAGTGGCACGAGTGCAGTCCCTGACGACGAAGCCGTTAGTATATAATGATTCTCAAAGCCTATAGCAGCAAACAAATTTTAGCCCAGCCGGTTCTTGGGCTCCACCCTCTGGGAGTCCAACGGCGTGGTTCCTATATTGGGCGAGTCTAGAGACTTCTTAGCGTCTTATTGCTTAAGGTAATGGGAATACTTCCATATCGTGACTGCCACCTGAGAAACTATTCCAGTATCCTGTTCTAGATCACCCCCAAAGGAGGCATAGCGTACAAAGAGCTTTGACTCGAAGACTTCTTGATGCTGCTAGCTACTCCGCAAGATAAGACGAGAACCCGACTGGCCCAACGCCACGAGATTCCTTCTCGGGAAGCTCACAACTTGGCATCATCAACAGGGGGAGGCTTTTGATCTTCACGGATCGGCCTCACCGCATGGAATTGTGCCTGCAGATCATCTTTTGCAGATGCCCATCCTGCATCTAAAACTTCTTCATCGTTGTAGAGAAGCGCAGACTCGGGCTGCTCCCCGGATCAATGGCGATATCCAGATCATGAACCGAGCCAGAAAGCAAATTAAACCTCAAGATGCCCAATCAGGAATCTTGGACGCGATTTAGCGACCTGTAGGAAAGAAAGAAGAGCCTCCAGACATCTGACCATCTTCTTTACGATGCCGCACCAAGAAAAAGGATAGCAGAAAGACCCATCTAATCTAAGAAAGCGCCTCTCAGCTCTAGATCAGCTGAGCCCTACGGACTAATGTATTGTCAACCCCCACTGCCCGGCCCATTTGTCACTTCGCCACTGGCGCTGTTGATCTCGCTAGCCAATTGAAGGTGAATTGTACGGCTGCTTTAATGTCAATGAAGCTCGTCTAACCGCAATTGTTTTGATAATCATTAACGTACTTGGCTTATTATTTAGATCCTCCGGTGGTACGCCCATGTTTATGGCAACAGTAAAGCGGCTGCCAAGGCGCTAGTGGCGGAGTGACAAAGGGGCCTGGGGGGTACTGTACTCAAGTACCTCCGTACTTCATAGTAGTTTTCGGCTGTCAACCCCTTCGGGACCGAGACGCGCCATACGTCCACAATCTAGTGGGAGCTAAACACGTTCCAGCCGTACAAGCG
>Ga0302221_10002656_pt1 | contig 11061 bp, 11 predicted proteins | sample II_Palsa_E2_1_FD_193517 | JGI IMG/M metagenome (GOLD analysis project Ga0302221, IMG submission 193517) | Peat permafrost microbial communities from Stordalen Mire near Abisko, Sweden - II_Palsa_E2_1 | ecosystem: Environmental > Terrestrial > Soil > Palsa > Peat permafrost | place: Sweden...
TTTTCTGTTGATAGTGGACCAGACCTCTTCAAAGCTGGCGAATTGCTACACGAGGACGATTCTGGCGACATCCAGTCAATTCTTTCCGTCCCAGACGATATACAGTCACAAGTCTCTACGTACCGAACACACCAGGAGATTGCTGCTAGCGAGCAGCTAGGGGAGCTCTTGGCACGGCATGAGGAGCTAAGGCCTCTATACGAGATTGCTCTTTCGAAAATAAGCAAAGAACGACTTGTTGGGAATCTACGGAGGATGCTCAAGCAATACTACCTTGACCTTGCCAACACTGCTCGGACCAATCTAGAGAAAGCTGCTGTCCAACTGCTACGCAGCCGCTGGGACAGAATCAGGTTATCACAGCAGATTGCAGACATCATACATCCAGACACAGCCGACGAACCAGAGCCAGAAATCTCAGACGTTCCAGACAAAAAGCTTTACCTTGAGTCTTGGCTTGCGAACAATCCTGGCTTTCGAGGGTCTAATGGCCCTGAGTTCGACACTTCATTATATCAAAAAGACGACCACAATTCCAATAGCTCAAGCACCGACAATGACGACAGCGATGATTCGGGTAGTGATGCGGGTGAACAGTCCCGCAATATAAATCCTCTAGGGCTCTTTCCAAAGATCGCCGAGGTTGAGAGGTTCTTTACAGGAGGTGACTCTTTTCAAAAACTGTCAATGAATCTGCAGAGATTTCTTTTGCCAACCAGCATGTTTCCGCTAATTCAAATGCTGATGGCCGTTCCAAATGAAAACATCTGGTTCTCGGATGAGAACGACAATTCGATCTTGAACTTGTTCAAGATCGTGATTGAGGATCTCACAGAGGAGAACTGGCACTGGTGGCCTTTCAGGCCCAAAATGCGCATGCTACAAGAAAACGAAACCCGTGTCCACTGGCGATGTGTAAGTCTCAAGATAAGAAATTTGATCCGCCGAAAGCTAACTATTTTCAAGCACTGTGGAAGTCATTTATGGGCAGAGTTGTCGAAACCGCATGCTGAGACTTACAAGATGTTGCTAGCACGGAGAGTCAGAAAGCCAAGACAAAAAATGCATGTGTGTACTTCAAAGCGCCGCAGAAACCTGGCAGAGGCATGGAAAGCATGGGTAAGCCAGGCTGCTGGTTCCAGCGGATGGCCAAGCTCTCGAACTCAAGTATCCGGAGTACCTTTACAACAGTGTTCTCAAAATAGTAGTCCACCAGGTCAGGCCAACAAGAACAATCCAGTAAAGGGCAACACACCTATAGGGAGTTCCTCATCAGCACCTTCTCCCATACCAGCCACTGGTCAAAGCATCAAAATACCAACAGCATCCATAAATGAGTTGTTTGTATTCTTCACTGTGCAAGGGTCACGGCGTACTCTGGAACTTGCGCAGATCAAGGTTGGGAAGCAAGATGAGGACGGAGCCTTTTTTGAGAAAGTCCGCATCCAGTACAAGAAAAAGCGAGGATTTCTTAGATATTGGTTATCCGTATGGCAGCTTAAAGACTGTGAGTTGGTAAAGGTATGTTTTTCTCTATGAATGAAAGACATGATTTTCTAGGTTAATAATAAATAGTTTATGAAAGTGTGGGGAGATCGAGTAATATACACTAAGAATGACCTGCCTATCGATCCTCTTTACGAGTACGCTCCAAAACCCCCAATGACAGAGCTACCACACATCTATCCACACGAGTTCGAAATGGCACTGCTTTCTCATTGCAAGGAATCGTGTCTGCTCTCATCGTTCCACGATTGCGTGGAGCTTCGCAGCGGGACTACGATCTTGAGACGCATTCCCAAACGAAAGCAACCCTTGCAACTGAAAGTCAACGAACTCGAGGAAGCTTGGGGTCTCAATGCTCACTATACTCCTCATTTTCTGAGAGTGTTCTTGTATCATTGTTTAGTGCTGGCTGGTACATTTGCATTTTGGACTTGGTGGCTGGTCACCCATCCAAACGACCTTCAGAATGCTTCAGTTCCCTTCACTTCCGCGTCTGCAATTATTGCTCTGTTCTGGAGTTCTTTGGCTACTCTCAAGGCACTCAAATAGACATATGAGCCACCTCCTCTGGACTATAGTTACGTGAGTAACGAGATCCCAAAAGGCTATCTAAGATTCAACAATGGATATGCAAAATCCAAAATGACTGAAGCTACTTCGACGAACTAGATTAAGGCCTAACACTTATGCAGGAAATCGTTATTAGCCTTGTGGCTGCTGTGGCGCGCAAATTTATACAGGATCCCCACGCGGATCTGTACCTTGGATCAAAGCGAGACGATTCTGGTTAGTCCCTAGCACTCTTCGTTTTCTAAACTCAGCGTTACAAATCTCTGAAGTCGGGATTTATAGCACGAATTATAATAAAAATCTATTCTTTCGCTACAGCAAACCAAGTTGAGATACCCAGACCAAGCAAACCCACCATCCAGCTAGCAACACCAAAAGACCCCAAGCCCGCCTGTGGACCCGTTCCATGCTCCCCATACCATGCAACAGCAAAAGCAAGGCTTGAAAAAATATAGACGACTACTATCGCGAAAAATACCCACGATATCCTAAACCCTTCTTCGCGGTATAATCCCCATAGCTTGGGTAACTCGTGCCGTGCTTGTGGCACAAAGCTGAGTCTTGTCGGTATAGCGGTCAGTACAGCAGTACGACTCGGTCCCACAATATTTTGTCTTTCACTCTGACGTTCAGGATCCTCCGCTTGAGGTTGAGGAGACCTGACGTTGCTGAAGATTCCACTAAGCAATGGCGTCGATTCGTCTAGTGCCATAGCATGATCTGGGTGGTTCCACAAATGAAGCATCCAGTCGCTTGGGACTGGTGGGCTCGGGCTCGTCCTTACGATTCTTGGTACTTTTAACTTCTCGTTTTCGCTAATAAAGAGTGGCTAAAGATATAACCCAAATCAAGGAGAGAGTGCAAAGCTTGGTGCAATTAATTAAAAAGTAAATGCTACGCTAGCCGGAAGATGCGATTGTGTCCTGCAGGTGCTTCGTCTACGTCACGTGGATTGATGTCCACGTGATCATCCACTTCAACAGGTCACGTGCTAGGTCCATGTTTTGCACTTACATTGTCTACTTGTATTAGGTAGTAGTACATACGTCACGATCACGCGTTCACTTGTGCTAGAACAAAAAAAAATCATGTGCTTGCTAGTGCTGCGTTTTCACCACCAGTGTCACAGAATTCCTTCGGTTAGTCATCACCGCATATTTAGGCACCAGAGGCAGCACACTCCTTCTCTCAAGGCAAGCCCTCACCGAGCCATAGAATAAAACTACATAAATTACCTACTTTCAAGCGACACAACTTTAGGCACAGCCCCAGCACGGCCCCCCTGGCCCCCTGTCACTTGCCGAAATTTTCAAGTCCACACTTTTTGACATCGCCTGATTTCAAGTTCTTGGTCCTCGAAAATATATTATGAACTCTCTAAAGTTGCGACCTGTGAATAACTGGGCTACGCATTCTGAGGAAAGGTCTCTCCACACATAAATTATTTACTCGTTCATAAATGGCTGGGGTATCGGATTGTTCCCGTTTGGCTGATGGCGACTCTTCATTAAACCAGCCAAAGTCAGACGCAGCTATTAGAAAGATCATTTCCATCCCAGGACCGACGAAAGACGGTACAATTTCCAACTTATGCACTTCGGTCGAGGGATCCACCAAGAACAGCACCATCTCAATACCCAATATCTGTCCGACCGAGCTGGTTCGGAAGAGAAAGCTTGTAGAAGATTCCTCATATTTCCGTCAAGCGCCTAGATGGACACTTCGCGAAGGAAATGTCTGCCCTAAATGCTTACAGCTAGACCTTCAGAAAGCCGTTGAGTTCTATACAGATACCACGGGCCGTTTTCGGTCATTTCTTGCTATTGGGGACGTTGGCCACCGCTACCGCCAGCCACTGGATACTGATTGCCAATTGTGTCTAATGCTTTCCGCTTCTTGAATCACGAATGAGCTTTCTGCAACCTCGAGCCACTCTGATGTCGCGGAAGAGAGCGATACTTTATGGGCATACTCCTTTTTGGATCATTCCAATCTTCATAATTCAGATTCTCCTCGGGCTGCAGAACTCAAGATGAGAAAGGCACATGATTCACTGTGCCTGGCTGTAGTACCTAGGAACTTCCAAGACATTGGCGAATTACTCACGGCGCATGGCCAACGAGAAGGATACGCAGTAACTTTTTTGGATGAGAATCAGGCCAATATGTTTGCAGCTCAAGTTGTACCTTCCCGTTTTGACCCAGGCCCGGTCAGAATCTGGTTTGACTACTGTAAACGGAATCACAAGACGCTTTGTCCTTCTTCAAACTCTCAACTACATGGTCTCAATCTTATCGACTGCGAGAACCTTGCCATTCAAGACGCAACTAATGACAATCCTTACGTGGCATTAAGTTATGTGTGGGGATCCGCTAGTGATAGCTGCGATCAAGTCCAATATTCAAGTGGTAGAAGGTTATTGCCCGCAAATCTTCCACCTGTTATCTCCGATGCAATCAGCGTCACCAAGACCCTTGGCTTTCGGTATCTTTGGATCGACAAATTTTGCATCGACCAAAATAATGCGGATACGAAACATGACCAGATCCAACAGATGGACGCCATCTACGAAAATGCTCAGCTGACAATCATCGCTGCAGCTGGTGCGGACGAGAACTATGGTCTTCCAGGAGTCGGGACCAGATCACGCACATTCCAGCCAACTGCGAGAGTGGGAGAGATAAAAATTGTATGGACTATGCGAGATCCTCATAATTCGATCCGCTCTTCAAGATGGTTTACGCGGGGCTGGACCTTCCAAGAGGCAATTCTGAGCCGTGGCCGGCTTGTTTTTACAGACGAGCAAGTATATTTCGAGTGCAACGCAATGAATTGTTTTGAAAGCATACGCACACCACTAGAAAGACTGCATATCAAAAACAGATCGAAAATACGAGACTCGATAAGAGCGGGAGTGTTCGGCAGAAACGAGAAGCAACTGTACGGCAAGTTAAATGTGGGCAAATTGCCACTTCATCAGTCGTTTGCCCAATATTTGACGGCAGTGGAGGAATATTCCGCTAGGGAATTGAGCTACGATCAAGATTCTCTAAACGCCTTCAAAGGAATTATTCGACAGTTTTCAAGGCGCAAAATCCCCATCTTTAGCATCTGGGGGATATCATACCCAGGATCCCAATTGAATCCAAAGGAACGAGAGTCCTACTTTGTCGATTCTCTAACCTGGAGTCACGCTCGAAGCAGCTGGGAGGAATGTGGTAAACCAAGGCGCAGACCTGAATTCCCTTCCTGGTCATGGGCTGGATGGGCTGGGGGGGTCGAATACAGAGAGCGTGATTACTCAGGAAAATCCTGGTTTAAGAGTGATCTACGCTCTGTGGCTCTCGAAAACCGGTCTGGTACTCTTACTATGGTGGATTCACTATTTAATCTCATTCCCGAGCATGAAAATCACCTCCCAAGAGTCCTTCGCGTCGAAGCAATGGTGGTTCAGCAGGACCTTGTCTCATACGATAAGGATAAGGATCCCAAGAATCCATGGGCTATATCTAATTTTCAAGGACGCTTGTTCTTGTCTCGGGGGCCCGATTCCGAAACGCGCTTTTATCAAGAATCAAAAGAGGGTCGTCGTTGGCAATGTATATTGGTGGGACATTCACTCAGGATTAGGTTCGTCATGGTTTTGGAAACACACTTAGACACCGATATAACTTCTCGCGCCGGCCTGTTTATTGTCAAGCCACCCTCTGTTCTTGCATGGAGTCGAGCCCTTGGCGGTTACAAAGCTGAGTGGAGAACTTACAGGATTGAATAAACGAGGGAACCATACCATAGCTGATGCTGAGCTGAACTGTCCAATGCCAGTTCTCACAGGTCTGGTGGGTGAGCGGCGGAAGGGTCTTCGCGGGCCCGAGGATCTGCCGGGAGTGGACAACTTGCTGGGTTCTTTCCGCTGGTACGATGCACTCTACTCATAAGTCGATTGATATCGAATAAAAGACCTCGGAAACTTGAGGTTTTGACCTCTATTTTCTGAGGGGTTCCGTTTTTGCGCTAAGTCGGATTTGAAGGGTTCGCCAACCAAACCCCAAATCTCTCAACCGCTCACCCCGCTCACACCAAAAATTCATCGATGTTTCAAAGTATTTAGAAAATTCTAAAAAATATTCTATGCTACGTAAAATACTCTAAACATTTCAAATATCATGTTATTTATTTGAAGTTGTGGCGTTAAGATCATCAAATTGTGTTTTAAGCGGTTGAGTGGTATAAGCGTTTGAGTGATGAATCCTTAGTAGTCCTTATATGTGGTCTGTGGTTTATTCTGTAAAAGTTGACAATATACTTGATTTGCCCTAATTGAGTCCTGCGTACGCTCCTTGTGCCATCGTTGAGCTGGAGACCTTACTTCCAACACTTTCTAATTTCTTGTTTTGATCACGTGCCCTTGCTTTGAATTGTACAAACTTGACTTTTGCCGACATTACCCCCATCAGAGGAGATGTCCTCTTTGTCGGAGAAAAAAGTGGCCGATTTTGGTACGCGAGAACACCAAAAAGGCAGCCACTTAATCTTGTATTCCTCGCTCTCCTACTTTCTAAAATTGATAAAGCCTTGACATGTAGTTCATCAGAAGCTAATGAATCCAAATAGCAAAAAATATTGTATTGCACGTTAATTGGTTGTTGATAATAATTTAAATTTCTCGTATTTGGGCGCTGGACAAATATCGGCCACTTTTTTCTCCGACTGAGAGGATGTCCAAGGTAAATCAAGTAAATCTAAAGTGACTTGAAGCTATTTTCAACTGCCTCTATCCCGTCAATCAATCTCAACCCCATTGACGACATCTCTTCGCATTACGATTGCAGCCTATCCTGAGCAGTTGCTTGAGTAGACAGCCTTTCGATAAAGAATCTTGGAAAGATTCTCAGACAGACGGCACGCTCGCATGAAGGGCCCGAGATTGCTGTGCGCCTATTCCTTGGCCACTTCAAAAGCAAAATCTATCACAACTTCTGTCAATACTATGGTATGGATGTATATTTATATATCTATCTTCCAATCGTCATTTCCAATACAGCCCCTGTCGCATCGCATCTTCAGCCTATTGACTCGGCACGGCCTCATTTTTCGTGTTCTTATTAATCACTACGCATGACTGATTGCTTCGCAAGAGAATGTTGTCTCGAGCAGTCAAGCGTACAAACGGGGCGTCAACGTCAACGGGGCGTCAGCAGGTCCTCAACGGGGCGTTAACAGGGCGTGGATTGGGGTGCAAAACAAGCAGTTAATGCCTCTCCCTCGAAGGATTGAGACCTGAACCAATAACCCTTGCTCTTACTTGTTGGACAGTTCTTTCTATGAGACATTTTCCTTTCGGAGCCTTTCCGTCTCTCCGCTCTGGCCTGACGACACCATTAGTGCGAGGACTCCTTTGGCAAGCCTTAAGATATAAGCTGCCATTTCCGGGGCGCTTTTTCTTAGCAGAAATCAAACAGTCATAGTTGCTATCCGCTTCAATAGCCATATTTGAAGGCTCAAAACCCAGCAACTCGGCCTCACTCGAGATTAAATATACATACCAGAGTCTGAAATTTCAGCGCCTGAACACAGCAACAAAATCGAGTCTCAATCGAAAGTAAATGTCTCCTTTCCCATTATGTTTAGCAAAGAATTGACAAACATCTAGAATGGCACTGCTTCAAGAGGAGAAACTCGTCAATTACTGCGATTTCCGCACTCGCAGAAGAAAGGACAAAACTACATACAGGGTTAGAATACAAGATTGTGGAAAGACCACCTGCAGATATTCCGACAGCTACGTTGAACCTTCACCAGTAGCTTCACCAACATCTTCAAACACATCGTAAATCGACAAGAGTGAAACGGCATGGACCGGTGTGGATCCCTGGAATGATGCGAGCGTCGATGATATTGATTGCTGCTCAGTCCATTGGTTGGGAAGCGGGAGCTGTCCGTATTCTGGACATATGTATTTCTTAATGGTCTTTTGGAGGAAAAAGAAACTGTTCAATCTTTGCGAATCCAAACCAGTCATTCTCGCGCCGTGCAAGAACAAAATCATCGCTCGTCCAGCCATCAGTGCCAGCCTTCGCCCCAAGCTCATCTCCTTCCAATGTGCATGAATCAAAGTCCCCAATCACAAAGTCTTTTACATCTGTGAACACGTTATGCGGATTAATATCACAATGAATCATTCCCAAGCTGTGAAGATGCTCGATTCCCGCCCTGATATCACCCAAGCACGCCTTCCGATCGAAAATTTCACCATCTTTGACCATTTGGTTAAGTGTTTTTCTGTATCTTGCGAAGCACAGCTCGGATATTCTGCCGTCCTCGTCAATGAGACAGCCAAAGTACTTAACCACATTACGATGTGGAGATCGCTTGATCATCTCGCACATCTGGGCCTCATGCATAAACAACGCGCTGATTTCCGTCAAGCATTTTGAATCGGCGTAGGAGGCCAAGTTGGGCCGTTTAAGAAACACATGCGGAGGCAGCGGGTTCGGAGCTCGAGTCGGAAGGACTGGGTAGATGTGGGCCGGTGGAATTAGATGAATCTCGAGCTTTGTGGGATCAATTTGCGTTCCTTTCTTATACCGAGCTTTGGTAGTCGAATAGAAGAAAGAGGGACCGCGCCGCATTATGACTTTTGTGTGGGAGAATTCGAATTCATCGTCCATCTCTGTAAATACCGGGTTCGACTCTAGAACTTCGAGATGCTAAAATTTTTTTAGCTTCCTAGTGAATATCTAAATGCCGCAAATGTATCACCTTTTCGTTGATTTCTAGTCTACTGTCATTGTCACTTTCCGCTCTCGCTATCCTGTCGATGCTCTCATCCGCAACACAATATAATTCTTGGGGTGACGTGTGGTCGTTGACAGATTCTGGTCGTCCGTCTGACGATGGTCTTCTCTTCGACAGATTTATATTTTTAACTGCTGTTTTCGCATCCCTCTTTTTCTTGCTCTTCTTCTCCTTTTTTGGTGCCTTCATAGCCGTATCCCCATCTGCCTTGCGCTTCTTCGCCTTCTTCGCCGTCGCGTTCACCAAGCTGTCATTGTCGCCTATCTTAACGGCCGACTTCTTCGCGCCTTTAGGCTTTGCATTATCGTCGTCAAGACCTTGGACCTTCCTTGCTACCACATCTTTAGGCGCCCTAACCTCCTTCTTTATCTGTGTCTTCTCTGGCTGCTTACGCAGGCGGTATTTGATGTTCTCCAGCTCGGGGATCGGCTTGAGCGGTCGGCTGTATTCGAGTTTGGACGCCATGTTCAGGTCGAGGTGTTTTACGAGAGGAGAAGCTTCGCGCGATCTAGGCTCCTTCTTGGGCTCTGCGAGTATTTCGACCAATACTTGAGAAGGGGGTTGAACACGAATGTCCCCTGGCTTCGCCGCGATGCGAATTTTTTAGCCTTACTCGAGCTCCCGATCACGTGCACCACCCGCTAAATGCACCACCTTAAATCTCATAACTCACTCTCTTTAAACAACCATAAAATGGTTAACGAAGAAGATATAACGGCCGCGCTAGCTGAAATCGAATTGTTAGAAGACCTGAATTATCATGAAATAGTTTATAAGCACACGCTTATATATATTATATTATTACGACGCGCTAAAGACTTAATTTATTTAAAGATACTAATGAACGCAATGATTTATATATAATATAAAGCTTACTATTCGCTATCTGAAGTGTAGCGAGGCTAAATACCTCTCAGCTAATACTTAGACTTGTCTTACTAGTAACCTCCCCTCGCTCAAAAAAGTCTAGTGCTTATACTAAATAACTTTAAAATTCCTTTACCGAAAAATATACTTTTTTATAAACTTTATATTTTAAAAATAATCTCGATTTCTTTATAAAATAAAACCTATTTTATATAAAAAAAAAAAAACTTTAAAATATTTTATTAAAAAATTTATACTTTAAAAATATTTAATAATTTATATTATAAATCTTTTTATATAAAAACTTTATTCCGAATTCTTTTAAAAAAAAAACTTATTAGTTTTTATTTATTTAATTTTTTTTTTTTTTTTTTTTTATATATTATATTTTTTTATTAAAATATAAAATAATTTTTTTTTAACTAAATCTTATTCTATATTATATTTAATATTTTTCTTATTATTTAATATTAGTTTTAAAATTATTTATTTAATATTTTTTAAAAAAATTTTTAATTATATTAATTTTTTTATTTTTTTAATAAAATTTCTAAATTAAATTTTTAGTTTTTATAATATAAAAACATTTATTAATTTTTATTAAATTAATTTTTATTAAATATTTATAAGATTTTTATTCTTTATATAATATTATTTTATATTTATTAAAAATAAAAATTCTAATATATTTTAATTTTAAATAATAAAAACTTATAATTAATTTTTTTAATTTTAGTTTTTAAATTAAATATATAAAATATATTATATTTTTCTTTAGTATTTTTATTTTAAAAATCTAGTTTAGAATTATTATTATTATTATTATTATTAAAAAAAATCGATTTTTGAAGGTGCAGAGAGTCACGTGCCCTTATCTCTTATCTCGACAGCGCTTCTCTGCCTTGTAGCCTTAAATTTAGGGCCGCTACACCAACGCAGCTCTCTTTTCGCACCTATTTTCCATACTAATTTTTTTAAAAATTAAATTATCGCGAATAACGGCCTGAATCACGTGCAATTTTTTTTCCTGACAGCCCATTAATTAGGTCCAAATTACTAATTAGACGAAAATTCAATACTGCGGTTAATTGAAGCGATATTTTAGGTCTTAAATAAGTGGTGGAAATCGTGATTTTGGTATTCCTGCCAGACGCAATAACGTCGTTATAGCAATACCTCAAAACCTCAACGCCGGTTTTAAATTTTTTAAAAAATTATAACTTCTTTAATAATAAGGCTAAGCACGTGATTTTAAGCTCCTTAAATAGGCCTAGTTCGGGACTATAATTTTAATTAGGCGAATATCACGTGACTTATTAA
>Ga0302221_10002660_pt1 | contig 11046 bp, 11 predicted proteins | sample II_Palsa_E2_1_FD_193517 | JGI IMG/M metagenome (GOLD analysis project Ga0302221, IMG submission 193517) | Peat permafrost microbial communities from Stordalen Mire near Abisko, Sweden - II_Palsa_E2_1 | ecosystem: Environmental > Terrestrial > Soil > Palsa > Peat permafrost | place: Sweden...
CTCAAACCTCAATCATACCGAAAACAATCTTCGTGTCTGCAATGAGGTGAACATGCGCGCACCGATCACATAGCCAGGAAGTGGCAACGTCATACTAGTCCGTCGGTCCCACATTAACGTTCATGAACGCGAGGCGTTGTGCCCAAATACAAAGCGGTAAGGCCAAGGACCGCGTGCAATGGAAACCGCCCCGGTTGACCGTGGGAGCAAGTGGTTCGCACGAACTGGCTCTGTCTGCGAGGCGACCCAAGCCTAACTTATATCCACCAGAAAAATGATTCCTCGCTACCGCGACAAGCCTCCCCCAGGCCAGCATAATTTTGCGGGACGGACGGCAACACAGCACGCCGGCAAACGAACTTCGTCTTTTCATGTTCATGGGGACCCCAGATCGGTACCACTATAACTGCGCCGAATGAAACTGACTTAAGACTCACGACACCTGCACTGCCACAGCCGGACGGCGGAAATGGCGCAATGTGGCAACCTGAACGCGCCTACCAAGAAAAAGCAACCGTGCGCAGCTTGCGAAGTAAATAACAGTAAAATTAACGCATATACGGATCGGGCTTATATGAAGCATAGGGAAAATTCCTTCGACTTGGTTAGACATTTTGCAGCGATCTTAGTGTTTTATAGCCACCATTACGCATTGTCCAATAGACCCGAGCCAACCTTTCCCGGATGGGATACCTATGGATTTGTGGCAGTAGTGATTTTTTTCACTATATCAGGTTATTTCATGCCAACAAGCTTTAACAATTCGAAAAATTTTATCGAATTCATGGGAAAGCGTTGTCGGCGTATTTTCCTGGGCTCATATTATGTTCTTTCATCGTCACTTACATAATTGGGACGACATTCAAGAGCATTCCGCGAATTGAATACTTGAAATCGGGATGGGCTTTAAAGACATTTGTTTTGGTATTTTCTTTCATAAGTCGTAACGTTTCAGGTGTATTTTCAAATTTCCCAACGCCGTCGACGGTAGTTTGTGGACATTACCTATCGAATTTGCTTGCTACCTCATTTTTTCGACGGCTCTTTCGTTTGTCAATAGCTTCTGAACTATTTTAGCTCTATTTTTACTTTCTGCGATATCGACGACTACCTCGTTTGCCACTGGTTTAAACTATTCTTTCTACGCCGTTCCGATGAGTTATTTATCTGCGTTTGGTTTTTCGTTCACTTCCGGCGCATTATTATCAATGACTCAAACTCATTGATTTTTTCTACGTTGGCGAATAATTTTAATTTGCGCGGCGCTGCTAGAGATTTTCTCAGGTCGCCCGGAGATGGAAGTCATTGGGACAATTTTCCTATCTGTCATAACCGTGGTGATCGGCTCTTCGTTCAAAGATAAATTCATCAAGAGCAAATTTGATATATCTTATGGAATTTATATTTACGCATTCCCGATACAGCAACTTGTAATTAACCTCGTAGCCCATCATTTCTGGTCAAGTATGTTAATTTCGTTGCCGTTGACGTTGTTAGCCGGATATATTTCGTATCGCTTTGTAGAAAAACCCTTTTTGCGCAAAAAGTTCCTGAAGGAAGAGCTTCCGGATATTGAAGAGGGGCTGGCAAGGCTATCTTAGAACGTTCACAAAGATTGTGTCCCGTTCTGGCGGTCGGTACAAAATTTGGAACAAGCCGGAACGGAAAACTATCTGCAACACTCAAGCCACTCAACGGGCCTGCGATCTATCAGCGCAATAGACTTTAAGTGTGATACCTGAGCGTCAATAACAATCGACCGAGATGCGCCAATCATCAGATGCCGTCGGCATCGGATTTATCTTGCTTGGCGGAGCTCATTAAACACAATCCTTCATCGGCGCTAAAAGGCGCTACAAAACCCACTCGTTGGTTGCTGCTTGTGGAATCAAACACCAAGCTGCCATACAGACTACACATTGTTCGCCGGTACCGTGCGCATAAATAATTAAAAATTATTTTTGGAAATTTTAAAAGAAAAACTTTTCTATTACTACATTTTGATAGAAGTTGCACTATTTTTTTAATCGAAAAAATTTCTTTATCCTGAGGAATAGTCACTCCTCGGATTTTTTTCAATATAATTAAATTGGTAAAATTCGTTAAATTTCCAATAAACACCATACTACGTTTGTTTTTTGAAAAATCAAACGGCAATACAGGAATTTTCTTTACGATTTCCAGAAGACGGGTCATGTTTCCAGGACATGCGGCACCATAAACCACCGGGGGCCGAATGATCGACACGACGAAATCTTCATCCTCGAGAGCCAATAAACCGATCTCGGCAGACAACTTGCTTTCCCCATATGGATCGACAGGATTGCATTTTGACTCTTCAGTAATTATGTACTCCTCCTCTCCATCAAGATATCCATTCAATCCATATACAGCAACAGTACTAAAAAATACGAAATGCCGAACACCATTAAGTTTAGCGGCTTTTGCCAGATCGATAGTTTGCTTGTAATTCACTCTAAAATATTCATCCGCAGGCTGACTTTCTTTTTGATGCACCAAAGCGGATAAATGCAATATCGTTTCGATTCCTGAAAAATCAATATATTCTATTTTTTTCTCACGAAGGCTGACACAGGTAAAGTCGTAATTTTTAGCATAATCCTCACAAAATTTACGACCAATATAGCCAGACGCCCCAGTAACCAATAGTTTCAACATATCTTTATCGAGGAAGAATTCTTAAATTAAACACCTAACTCATGCAAGCAGAACGGCTTGGAGAGTTTCCACCACCAGGGTCTGCTCTTCAGTTGTCAAACCCATCCAAAGTGGCAAACGTATTATCCTTTCAGACGAAGAATCAGTCACTGCAAGGTTACCGTGTGTTTTTCCATATTTTAAACCTGCGGGTGACGAATGCAGTGGTACATAATGGAATATCGCTCCAATTTCATTTTTCTTCAATTCAAAAAGAACTTTTTCGCGATCGATACCAGGAGCCAACAAGACGTAATACATATGCGCATTATGCTGACATTCCACGGGAATTACCGGCCGACGCAATAATCCCGCTTGCTCCAAAGAAAATAGAAGATTGTGATAAATCGACCAACTTGCCAGGCGGGCTTCAGTAATTCCGTCAGCCTCATCCAATTGAGCCGCCAAAAATGCCGCTGTCAACTCGCCCGGCAAAAAAGACGACCCCTGTTCTTGCCAAGTATATTTATCAACCTCGCCTCGAAAAAAGCGATCTCGGTCCGTACCTTTTTCTCGGATAATCTCCGCCCGAGTGAAATATTTATGGTTATTGACCAGCAAGCAACCGCCTTCGCCCGAGATCAGATTTTTCGTTTCATGAAAACTATATGCACCCAAATCCCCGATAGCACCCAAAGCACGGCCTTTATATGTTGCCATCACCCCCTGCGCCGCGTCTTCAACCACTTTAAGACCGTGTCGTTCGGCGATGGACATGATCGCATCCATTTCACATGCCACGCCGGCATAATGGACCACCATCAAGGCCTTGGTTCTTGGCGTGATCGCATTCTCAATCAAACGCTCATCCAAGTTGAGGGTGTCTGCGCGAATATCGACGAACACCGGAACCCCGCCTCGTAGCACAAAAGCATTTGCGGTCGAGACAAAGGTATAAGACGGCATGATAATTTCATCACCCGGGCCGATATCCAGCAACAACGCAGCCATTTCCAAGGCGGCGGTGCACGAATGAGTCAGCAAAGCTTTGTGACAGCCTGTCCGTTGCTCAATCCAGGAATGGCAACGCTTGGTAAACGGGCCATCGCCCGCCAAACGGCCATTAAAATTCGCCTGAGCTATATAAAATAGCTCCTTGCCTGTCATGTGCGGTTTGTTAAAAGGGATTTTTAGCACTTTTTCTCGCAAATGTCACAAAATAACATTAATCTTCGTATTTTTATAAATCCAATAAATTCCAGCATTTATTTTTTTTCTCGCCTAAATCCGATTATCGATTTATATAATAGCGCAGCACCTAACAGCGAAATCAGAAACTGTGCTGAATAAGATATCCAATTCATCCACAAGCCGTAGTGCATAAAATAGACTTCCTTGGGAAAATCCTGCAAAGCAGCCCAGTCAGGCAGCTCCCAAGGGGCCAAATTAAGCTTCATCCAAAATTGAGCATATAAAACTGTAAAACCTCCCAGTATATATTTAAACGTCGCATCGACTATCGATCTTTCCAGCGCCAGGACCAGCGCCAAGACAAAAAAGGGCCATGCGACGGTCAAAAATCGAGGTTCGCTCATCAGGCTCAAAGGCAAAGATATGCCAATAATAGCGACAAAACCCGGCCCGAGCCTTCTGGCTTCACTGCAAAATTCCCTCCAGTAAAGCATCAGCAATAGTACAAGCGGTCCCCAAAATACTGCCAGCGAGACAAACGTTAAGAAAAATTTTCCTGGTGGCGGAAGTAACATGAATTCCAGCAAATATTCCAAGCTGCTGGAGTTTGCCAATGACGGGTTTGCAAGCATCTTCACGATCAGGGAGGGGATCAAAATGGCCAAGATCGCCAAACTGACCAAACGCAATGGTGCCCTCCGAATTGAGACGAAGATAACGCGGATAAATGCCCGGGAACCAATTAGTGATACCAATGCAATGGCAGCGCAAAAGAGTGAAGGCAATGCGGTAATCAACCGCTCCAGGGAACAAGGCACGACACTGGCTTGCATCGCCACAAGCCATTTCTTGGGCAGCGGACATGCGTGGCTGACGTTCGGGTCGCCTTGGGTCATTAAGAGAAATGCAATTATAAGCAAGCACAAAAGCGCAATACAACCCAACGCGGCGTTGCGGGCCCTTGCCGCACGTCGCTTGCCGTCGAGATTACCGCAAATCATTGGCGATAGGTCGGAGCATAGCTCGGTTCGGAGGAAAACGATGAGAAAAGCACCGCAGACACTCACTACCGGCCACGCAAAGGCACCAATACAGGTAGTGAAGAAGAGTGCCAGCGGCCTCCGTTCAAGATAGAACATCAACAACAATAAAGCAGTAAACAGCGCAGTAGTGTCAGTGAGAACAGGGTAATAAAAAGTTTGCTTCGAACACTCGAAGTTAAGAAAAATTCCGCTGAATCCTATCCAGCGCCCAGATAGGCTGAGGTCGGATTTTTCTGCTATCCGCTTCCAGATCCAACAACCGCCAAGAAGAAGTAGCAAGTTATATAATTCAAAGCCTCTGATAATGTTCGGGTCACTGGTCGAGGCGCCAGCAATCAATAAAAATCCGCGTACCATGGCCGACGGCAGAATGCGTTGTACATAATAGCCGCTTAACAAACCTCGACTAAACAAGAAATTGAAGTTATGCACCATGTCAGCATATTTAAGCCCATCCCATCCTAGTCCGCCGCCAGCAGGTACTCGTTCCCCCCAAAAAAAATTGAATATACCAAAAAATAAAATAATCACTGCCATCAACCGATGACTATTTTCTTTATTTTTCCATGACAGCAATGTCACAAGGCTTTTCATGGTCTGATATCCAATACGAAAGAAATTTCAACAAGCAGAAATTATGCGTTTTATTTCGTATCGAATGCACGATGATATAATTCGTTATGCTAGAAATGAGCTCATAAAAAACAATATCATGAATCAAAGCGACAAGAAAAAAGTATCTTTAGCGCAATCTGCAGATGCTATTTGACTAAAAACAAGCTCAGAGCATTTTTATAAAAAAATGCTCAAAACTTGTCGATAGCCAAACAAATTTACAATTAAAATAATCAATAATTATTTGTTTAAATCAATTATTTTTCAGAACTCGTGAATCCCGGAAACAAGCAATTAAAGATCCAATCACCAGCCCTAAAATTAGCGCCAAGGCCCAAACCAAAGACTTACTGGGGAAAACCGGCTCATCCGAGATCGCCACGCTTTCCAATAATTGCGTGGGATATGTAATTGCAGATCCCAACTGGTCATCAATTTCAAATTCACTTCGCTGGAGATCTCGAATTACGTAATTTTGACTAGAGCCTGCAACGCTTCCCAACAAAGCGACTTCACCAGCGGTTTTGCCAATTCCTGTGCGACCCATGTCAACCACACCCTGAATTGATTTTTCTCTCTCAGATAACGCATCCTGCAATTGATTCGCAATATTATTCGATTGTATTTTCAAGCTTGCCACTTGCAATTCAGCTAATTTTGAATGTATATCGACCAGGTGCTTAACCATTGCCTCCGAAATCACGCGGGCATCATTTGGCGTATGAGCAGTAACTTTCATCTCGATGACGCCACTTTGCCGCGCCTCGAATGTTATGTGTTTACGAATAAAAATAGCTTCGGAACTATCAACCGGGATATTAAGGCCGTTGAGCACCTGATTTTGAAATACCGAGGTCAATTTCATCCGGTCGATAGCCAAGTCGATAGGTTCAATCGATTGAGGATGATCTGGAGCAACCCGACCCACTTGTCCGATGCGGATAATGGCCGTCCCCTCCCATTCTTTGGGAACGAGCGCGAGGAACGCAATAGCGCATATTAAGGCAAAACATAAAGTGACGAAAATTACTTTCTTTTGTCGCATCAACATTATCCAGACATCCGTCAGTTGGATTTCGTCTTGCCTGGCGGCGCTCGCGGATGCAGTAGAAACTGCGGATTCGTCTGCTTTCACTATTACCTCTTTATTTAAAATATTTTTCGCTAATTTCTGATCAGGCATCGGATGCATGCTCCATATTTTATCCGACACAAGAAATTAAATAAAATCAAGTTGCAGTTTTTTAACCTTTTCGATTTATGAATTTAAAATTCACATCAATTAAAATATTCCGCCCCATTTCCTCCAGTAAATGAATGCAGACTTAATAGTCACCCAACGGAGGCGCCAGCTATTATGGGTTCCACGAGCCCAACGATGAATGATTCGAACGGCAGGAACGTAACGTACGTTGGCAACCGCAAGCATACGCCTGCCAATATCAGCATCTTCAAGATACATAAAGAAATCAGGGTCAAACCCGCCTAATTTTTGCAGAAGTACGCGGCGGAATAGCATGAAGCACCCCGTGGGAAACTCAACCCCGTCGATATCGTGTTCGTAGTCTTTATCTTTCATTTCGAATCGAAGCAAGATTTTTCGAAATATATATTTTAACCATTTCGGAGCAAAACCTCGAAGAAACATTATCAGTAGACTTGGATTACGTTTACATAAAAAATGTCTTACTCCATCTTCGCCACGAACATCGGGAACCAAAAGTCCAACACTTTCATTTTTCTCCATATATGAAATGGCTTTAATCACGGCATCAGAATCCAGGTATACGTCCGGGTTCATTACCAAATGATAGACGGATTCGGCTTTTTCGATAGCCAGGTTATTTGCTCTACCATAGCCGCCATTTTCCGAAGATATTATAAGTTCGGCTCTTAAACCGACATCCGGCGGAAACGATTCGATTAATGCGCTTTCCACGCGACTCGACCAAGAGTCGTCACACGAGTTATCCACCAGAAACAAAATGGTATCAAGAGGTAGGTCTGGTTGGGCGGTTTTGACAGCCTCATGCACACTGCACAAGGTTCGAGCCAAGACCTCTAAGTCTGGTTTATAGACAACAATCGAAATTGAAAGTTTAAGCATATGTTTCGCCCACTTGCTTTTTCCTTACGGGTAATATGCTTGCCAGAATTTTCAAAAATAAACAAAGAAACAAAAATCCAAGATTGGTCCAAGTGAAAGCCTGTGGCGCAAATGGCGACATAATACAAACGTAGGCCAATCTCAAAAAGATAAGTATGGAAAAAATGGAAATTCGCCCTCGAAGCAATCGAACACTCCATAAAAGCATGATGTATAAACAGAGCGCACTCAACAAGACACCCAGTGGGCCTAATGCCATTAGGAATGGAAAGAATTCCGTTCCCACATTGATCGTTTTCGCATCCAATGGTATATCGGTCGCGGCGGTCGCCACGGCACTGTGAAACGGCAATAATTGAGTCAGAAGAAATTCAGAGTTCTGATATTCTTTCGCAAGAATGGCGCTGAAGTTATATACGCCGGCGCTGGTATAAAGGAGCAACCATTTTATCGATAGTGGCGCTTCAATATAGAAATTACTAAAAGGAAGAAATATATAACTGAGCGTGCCGGAACGTAAGATACCGAGCGCCGAAAAGCCTGCCGCGCCTGAAAAACCGAAAAATCCCACTGTTTTCCATGGGAACCGCTTGTTACTCTTTCGACGAAATATCAAAATAAGTAGAAAAGAAAACAAAGCGGCAAATAAGCGATTACGATCCAGAACCACGATCGGAAAAGCAAATCCTGTGACGATAAACAAATTTCTTAGTACTTTATTTCTCAAACAAAGCAATGCAACCGGGGGTAATATCCAGCTCATATCGGATATATGCCGAATGTGCTCGCGCCCGCCATCAAAGGTTGCATATGTACTTGGATCGCCGAATAAAGGAATCGGGAAAAATGTAATATCAATTAAACAAAAAATTATAATCACATAACAAAAAGCGAGCACTACCAGTGCTTCGCGCGACCCAGAAAAATCCAATTCCCGAAATTTATATATTTCTGGTAGGCGTATTTTTAATACTATATCAGCCCCGATAGCTATGAAGGCAATGCAGACAAGAAGAAGGACTCCGGCAAGATAAGTGCTCGGGGGGTCAAACGTGGCAAACATCACCGCGCAGGATAAAAGAATGGGAAAAGAAAAATAAAAAGATGGAAAACGGATAAGAGCTTTCATTTTTCACCTTTCATGCCCGACGACCAATATTTTCCAGCTTCGACATGCCGTTTAAAAATAAAGCTTTCAATACGTGTATCGCCGCCACCAACGGCTTCCGTTTTAGATAAGCAATCTTGGCACCTACCAAAAACCACTGGGCCTTGAGCATCGTCTGGTAAGGCGTTTTGAACAAAGCTAAATTTCGCAAGGCAACTTTCTCCGCGTCCTCGAGGTTGATAATACGTGTCGCGGTATCTCTGGTCCTGCAAGTATTGTTGCCATGAAGCCGGTATGCCCCCACCGGAAAATCAATGAATCCGAGCAAATTCAGGGCGATCAGGCGCAAGAAAAAATCCCAATCTTCAATCCTGAGATCTTCGCTCCAGCCACCAAGCACTTCAAACGTCTTTCTCGTAATCATCGTAACGGGACCGCCAATTGCCCAATGGCATATTATCTCTTTCCGAATCCCATCATCTGATAAATAGTTGGCTTTATTAATTTTTTTTAACCCACTCATACCGCTTTCAAAAAGCGTTTCGCTCATATCACCAACCACCACCGAATCACCTATGACGGCTCCCTTTCTTGGGTTGGCCATCAAATATTCGACTTGCGCTTGAATTCCACCACTCAAAAGATAATCGTCGCTTGCAACTATTCTCAGAAATTCTCCACTGGCTCGGGTTGCCAATTCATTGAGAGTGACCGTCACACCTCTATTTTTTCGGCTCAGGTAATTAACTTTAATGGAGGTACCGTTTCTCGCCATCCAAGACAAGATTTTCTCATTGGAATCATCAAGAGACCCGTCATTGATAATAACTATTTCCTTGTTTGGATATGGGTCCCCCAGCGCACTATCCAGGCATTTTTCCACAAAATTTGTGTGGTTATATGCGGGAATCAAAATGGATACCAGTGGAAATTCCAATTTTCTTACTCCAACGAAAATCTCTAATAAAATTTACTTTAACCAGACAATAAACCTCGACTCTGCCACTACATTTTTCTAATATAATTCCTGGCAACCGCAATGGTGAAAATCAGATAAGCCAGGTAATTTACAAGAAATGCATACATGGCGCCCACGAGGCCATAACGCCAGGTAAAAAAATATACACATCCTACGTATGTAGCACTAAACAAAATTTCTGAAAAAATGAAAATGGTGGTCATCGCTTTCGCCAACATTATGTATGACAAGATAAAGGAAGATATCTTGACCACATCCCCGAGCAACTGGGGAGCATACAAAACGTTTGCCGCGGCAAAATGCTCACTAAACAACAATTTTGTTACCCATTCCCGCAGCAGGTAAATCATCCCAGCGAGAGCTACCACCACAGGAAGAATGTGACGGTAAGCAGTTTTTAGCTCCGCTTCGAACGTCGCCCGCTCAGTAATGGACGAAAGCCTAGGCAAATAGTACACACTAATCGCCATGGTGATAAAGAGCAAATAGGCTTCGGATACCTTGCTCACTGCTTGCCAATACCCGACCTGCTCCCAAGAAAAACGAGCCGCTAGATGATTTCGTATCCAAATGTTTACCAAGGGGGGAAGTAAGGCAGAGGTCAGCGTCATGACCGAAAATCGGAATAGACGCACCGTCATTGCCCGATCGAACCGGGGTCGGAAAAAAAGCCGATCAAAGTACGGGCTAGAGCGCAACAACGGCAGACTGACGGTAAGGAACGCGGCTTGACTCAGCACCAGCGCCAGCAGTGCTCCATACAATTGAAAAAAGTATGCAAGTAGAGCGGTGGCTGCAATGCCGATGACCGAACCCAACACATAGATCGTCGCAACCCGGCGCACGTCCATGAAGCCGTTGATAATTGCGACGAAATAATTACTCGCGGCAATCGCCATCTGGGCAACAGCCAGCACCCAGATTACGCTTTCGTAGCGCATATCCCCGAGAAGCGACAGGGTTATCGACCGGCTGAATAGCAGCGTCAATACTCCCATCACGCATGACGCACCTAAAGCGTAACTCAGACCCGCACTTAAAAGACGCTGCAACTTCTCCGCATCGGCTCGGTATTCGGCAACATATTTGACTATTCCCGTTCCAATGCCGCCGCCCGCCAATACGACAAGCAACGACATCAGGCTCATGAATTGGCCAAGTTTACCTACGCCCTCCGGCCCCGCGAACCAGGCGACCAGCTTTATCACCATCAGTCCAGAGATAAGGCGGGCGGCCGTGGATATAGCGGAAAAAGCGCCGGCTCTGACGATGCTCATGTAAAGCGCGCTAAAAGGCGTTGCATGCGTCGATGACGGCTTGAATATCGTCGTCTGACATGGTCGGC
>Ga0302221_10002664_pt1 | contig 11041 bp, 10 predicted proteins | sample II_Palsa_E2_1_FD_193517 | JGI IMG/M metagenome (GOLD analysis project Ga0302221, IMG submission 193517) | Peat permafrost microbial communities from Stordalen Mire near Abisko, Sweden - II_Palsa_E2_1 | ecosystem: Environmental > Terrestrial > Soil > Palsa > Peat permafrost | place: Sweden...
CCACTGGAGCAGGTACAATTGCCGTGCTTTTTACGCTAAGCGCAAATGGTGCCAATAGCGATCTTTCTCAATATCTATTTAACTTTGGCGCTTTGATAGTTGCCGTTATAGGTATATGCATATTGGTGTTTATCTTTTATGTTAATACCAACCGGTTAATTGGCTACATCGGTTCACATAACGAACAAATCATTAACAGGGTTATGGCCTTCCTTATATTTTGTGTGGGGCTTCAAATCGCTTCAGGCGGCATCATCCATTTAATAAAAGCTAATTTTTTGCTGCGTTGAAAATTATACATTTAATTTTTCAGCATCACCCTTTTTTCAATACCCAGTTTTTTCATCCTGGAACTTAACGTTGAGCCATTTATTTGTAATATCTCTGCGGCACCATCCTCGCCATAAATCTTCCAACTACAGCGTTCTAATACGCGAATAATATGATCACGCTCACATTCTTGCATTATCCAAATCTATCTTATAGCTACCTGGCTTTCTGATAGAATATTCTGCAAGCTTTAGCTCATAATTAATCCTGTCGAAATCTGTGTGGCTTGTTACTAATGCTTTTTGAAAGTTGACCGAATCTTTAATGGTAAGGCTTTGCCCTAAAACTAGTAGATAAAAAGAGCACAAAATCATTACGATTACTGTACAAATTGTAAATCTTGTCCTGATGGTAATATATGCGTTAGCCTGCATTATTAATAAATGTACTGCAACAAGAAACTTAACTGGTAGTCAAGTTAAAATATAACACTAAATTACAACATAAGAATGCAATTTCAGCAGTGGTAGTCTTTATTTATTCATAAACAGGCACTAAAATATTAATTTCATTACGGATTATCATTTTATAAAGCTATTTTCGATAGATGTCATCCAACCTTATAATTGAGAGCATTACCCGGCATATTTCACTTTCGGCAGAAGAACAGCAGCACTTTTTATCGCTACTTCAGCCTAAAACTTACAAACGCAAACAACTAGTCTTAGAGAATAGACTGGTTTGTAAAAATTCTACCTTTGTAATAAAAGGATGCTTACGTGGATTTACTATTGATCATAACGGCGACGAACATGTGCTAAGTTTTGCTCCTGTTGGTTGGTGGATTGCTGATATGTATAGCCTGTTAACGCAAAAGCCCGGAATATTAAACATTGAAGCTTTGGAAGAAACAGATGCACTACTACTATCCAAAGCAAACCAGGAAAAACTGTATTATCAAATACCCCAATTCGAACGCTTTTTTCGCATAATTACTGAAAACTCGCTAGTTGCCTACCAACAACGTGTTATTGATAACATGAGCATAACAGCTGAAGAACGTTACCATAATTTTTGCAGACGCTACCCCACCCTTATTAACTATCTGCCTAAAAAACAAATTGCCTCTTATATAGGAGTTACACCTGAATTTTTTAGCCGGATGCAGCATAAAATGCTGGTAAAAAATAAAAAATAGCCACAACTCTTATTTCTTAATCTATGTCATGTTTCTACAAAAAGTTTGAAGGTAAATTTGCATTATAAAATTTATAAGAAAATGGCACAAACAATATATCACGCAGCAAATACACGCGGTAAAGCCGATTTCGGCTGGTTAAAAAGTTATCATACTTTTAGCTTCGGACAATATTATAATCCTGAAAGAATGCATTTTGGTGCATTAAGAGTTTTAAATGATGATACCGTTGATGGCGGTAAAGGCTTTGGTAAACACCCGCATGATAATATGGAGATTATCTCCATTCCGCTACAAGGCGGTTTAAAACATCTGGATAGTATGAATAACGTTGCAGTAATTAGTGACGGCGATATACAGGTTATGAGTGCAGGTACTGGTATTTTTCATGAAGAGCATAATGATGATCAGCATGAAACTGTAAAGTTTTTGCAGATATGGGTTTATCCTAACAAATTGGATGTTGAACCAAGATACGATCAATTAACGCTTAATAAGGCCGACAGGCACAATAAACTACAACAAGTACTTTCACCTGATAAAAATGATGCTGGTGTTTGGATCTATCAAAATGCATGGTTTCATTTAGGCAGTTTTGATAAGGGTTTAAATACCGAATATCAATTAAAAGCTAGAGGCGACGGTGTGTATGTTTTCGTGTTGAGTGGCTCTGTAAAAATTGGCGAACAGCTTTTAAATACCAGGGATGGTTTTGGTATTTGGGATACCGAAAATTTCAGCATTGAGGTATTAGAAAATGCTGAATTTTTATTGATGGAAGTCCCGATGGTTTTTTAATTAAAAAAGGATGAAAAAAATTGAAATATTGGTTGTTGGCAAACACCCTGAAATTATGGCAACCATACTCCGGCTTATAAACAGTAAGCCGGAATGGAATGGTAATACTGCTTTTTCAGTTTCAGAAGCAATGGAAAAAAGTGTTAGTACAACATTTAATATTGTGCTTTTGGGTGCCGGATTAAGTGATAATGAAAAGGAGCAACTTAAATCGTCTTTCAACATCCCCGTTATTCAGCACTATGGCGGCGGTAGCGGTTTACTCTTTGCTGAAATATACCAGGTATTGGAAAATTAATTAGCCAACACCATCATAAAAAGCTTGTTATTTTATAACAGGCTTTTTTTATGAGCCTTAGTTATTAATATACCTATTATAATGAAATTTTTCATTTAAAAAAATGAATGAAATGAACAGTAATAATTTTCCTGGGCAAAAAACCAAAAATATGATAAGGTTTAGGTAGTTTAAATATTATTAGGGTTCATTAAATAAGGCTATTACCCTTTTATAATGCTAAATCTTACAATCAATATTCAATGTTATAAATGTAGGTATCTATAATTTTTTAATAAAAATAATTATACCAATTAAGTTTTTAGCTATATTAATTGCATTATTAGGCATAAAATACTTTAACACGTTTAAATTATCTTATTAATTAATAATCCTAAACCGTTTTCGCAATCATCTTTAAGCCATAGGGCTATTCAAAACGATTATAAGAATACTATTAATAAGATGGTACAGTATATATCACTATTAAATATGAATAATATAAAATTTAGTCCTTATCTATTTTTAAGAACCCCTGCAATTAGTCATGCTGATTATAATACTCTTGATGAAATTATTAAAACTAATTTCTTTCAATTGGCTATTCTATTTGCGAGTGAAAGTTTATATACAGAATTAAAAAAAAATGATTTTGACTACACCCGCTTAGATAAAAAAATAAAATTCACGCTGCAAAAATATTTTAACCGGATGTGTCACAGGCCAACACCATTTGGCGTATTTTCAGCATTCACATCATTAAACTGGGCATCACTGCCTAATAACGAGCCATGCGTTTTAGGTGATAGTGCTATTTATATTAATCCTGATTTTCAGTTATTAATAGATTTAGGTCGTAAAATAGAGGCATCCGGCAAATATCCGATTAAATATTATTCAAATAATTCAATTTATAAAATTAAGAATGAGAAGCGATATCTAACTGTTAGTTATGATAAACAAATTTCAAAAAGCACATTTTTAATTGCCTCTTTTAAACCGGATCGATTATTAAATAAAATAATCACCTTCTGTAAAAATGGAAAGACTAAGAACGAAATTACATTATGGCTAACCAACTTAATTGGCACCGATGAAGGTGTTTATGACTATCTGAGTGATTTAATTACTGAAGGCTTACTAGTTTCTGAGGTATGCCCTAATATAACAGGTAACAAGTATTTTGATAGATTAATTAACATTATCTGCAGTAATAATGTTGGGGAAGATAAACTTGTTAACTTAATATTTAGCTACAAAAATTTAGCCGATATAGCTAAACAACCAAGTAATATTAATGCAAAGGACCTAATAAATACTTTTCTTGGAAACAATGGGTTAAAAAATATAAAATCGGCGTTTTATGTTGGTTACGAAAAAAACAGCTCATCGCAATTAAGTTTAAAATATCAAAACGATATAAAAGACGCGTTGTTTTGTCTTGACAGATTAACCCCATCTTCACAATCTAAATCCCTCAACAATTTCAAAAATAAATTTAGAGCCAAGTTTGAAGATCAGGAAATCCCGCTATTACAAGCACTTGATCGCGAAGCTGGAATTGGATATGAGGGCCTGGAAGCTAATTTGTTTAATAGTGAACTATTAGATGGTATACAACTGGACTTATACTCAAACAGTATAAATTTTAATTGGACACCTGTGCATGAATACTTTTTGACAAAGTTATCAGGTAAAAACGATGATTGTATAGTTATATCAAACCATGATATAGAAAAAATTCAACCACAATCTAATTTAAATATCCCTCCAAGCTTTTCGGTGATATTTAGAATTTATAATAATAAAATATGGATAGAGCAAGCCGGCGGTTGTACCGCTACATCCCTATTAGGCAGATTTACCCAATTTAATAACAAGATATTAGATGAAACTCTTTCAATAAATAATCAAGAAAGCGAGTTTAATAAAGATATTATTTTCGCGGAAGTATCCTGTTTTAATGATGAACATGCTGCTAACATAATTACCAACGCAGGTGTCCGAAATTATGAAATACCTATAGGTGTGCATTCTACTTTAAACAGGCGTAATATTATAAGCCTTTCAGATATTACAATTTCTTTAATTGGCGACGATATTATTCTTAAATCTAAAAAACTAAATAAGGTAATTATACCGAGGTTAAGTTCGGCCTATAATTATAGCAGAAGTGATCTTTCTATATACCGGTTTTTATGTGACCTTCAATATCAGGGGATAAAATACAATTACAATTTCGATTTAAAAACTTTACTACCCGGGTTAAACTTTTATCCCCGTATTGAATATAAAAATTGCATTCTTTTCCCAGCTACATGGATATTAACCAGTGAAGAGATAAATGAACTATGTGCTAAAGGCGATAGTTACAGTAATTTTAATAAACTAGCACAAAAGCTTAGCTTAAAACAGCAATTTGCACTTACCGAAGGTGATAATCAACTTGTTTTTGACCGAGATAACCCGTTAACTATAGCTATTTTTATTAATGCTATAAAGAACAAAAATTCGGCTGTATTACAAGAAGCCTTTATTGATGATAACGCAACTATTCACGATAGTGGAGGTAAACCATTTATCGGGCAGTTTATTGCTTCAGCAATCAGTAATTCTACAACATATCCCCCCCCTATCCTGACACCGGTAAATCGTAAGGTACAAACCACAAAGCGAATATACCTTCCAGGTGATGAATGGCTGTATTTTAAATTGTATTGTCATCCATCAATAGCTAACAATATTCTTGTGAAGCATATAAGGCCCATAATTAACAATCTTAAAAATAAATGTATTTTGAAAAGCTGGTATTTTATAAGATATAATGATATTGATAATCACTTAAGAGTGAGGGTTCAAATAAATAAGAATAATACCGCAGAAGTCATTCAATATTTTGAAAAGCGTTTTCGCAATCATGTGCAAAAAGGTAGTTTAAATAACTTATTGGTAGATACTTATAAAAGAGAAATAGAAAGATACGGCGCCTCAACAATAACTTATGTTGAAAAAATATTTGAGGCTAGCAGCGATGTAATAATTAATTATTTAAAAAACATTACAGCATCCATCGATAATTATGCAGAGTTACATTTAGCCCTTATATCCATAAACCTAATAATGGATATTTTTTTTAATAATAATGCCGATAAAATTATTTTACTAACGCTTATTCATGAAAACATGAAACATGAATTTGAAGATAGTAAACAGGTAAAGATCCAAATGGATAATAAATACAGGGAATACTCAGCATTTATTAATAATATGGAGATTTATGAGCCCCGTATTATTAAAATTATTGGCAAAAAAGAGTTTAATGGTTTTTCAACTTCAATAAACTGTTTACAACAAAACACATCACATCTATCAAAACAACAATTTAATAAGTTAATTGCGGATGTAATGCATATGCACTTAAACCGAATATTTAATGAAAAACAACGTAAGCAGGAGTTTATTATATACTATTTATTAAATAAATACTATTCATCACTAAAAGCAAGGCAATCAAAAATAGCATCAATGCTTACGCCCGCTCCTGATAGTTTTGGTGTCAATAATATCGAAAAAGGCATCCTTAAATGAAATACCAATCGGTAACTCGATATTTGGCACCATAATTACACTGTTACCATCAATTGATTTTATTTTATTTAAATTAATAATGTATGATTTGTGGGTACGTACAAATTGATCATCTGGAATAGCTTTCTCAACCTCTTTCATTGAAAGGTAAGTGATGTGTTTACCCTCAACTGTATAAATCACTATATAGTTTTTTAATCCCTCAATATATAAGATATCAGCATAGTTTAATTTTATCATTTTTCCTTTAACACCAGGATTTATAAAAAAATACCCGTTATTAACAGATACTTCAGATTGGTGTTTTGAGCGAATAAGATTTTGAACTTTTGTAACTGATTTAGTAAACCTGTCAAAAGATATAGGCTTTAATAAAAAATCTGAGCCATTTTTTTCAAATGCCTGCAAAGCATAATTAGGAAAAGCTGTGGTAAATATGATAGCTGTAAATGGCGAAATTATATCTGCAACATCCATTCCGGATAATTCGGGCATATCAACATCTAAAAATACAATATCAACGGGTTTTTCTCTGATCTCATTTATGGCAATCAATGGATTAATAGATGTACCTATCAATTCTAGCCCCGGGAATTTATTAATATATCCAACAATGGTATCTATCGCGTGCTCTTCATCATCAATTACATAACAGGTATTCATAGGTATGTTATAATTTCACTTTTAATGTTGATTTATATTCCGTTTCACTATCCTCAATTATCAATTCATATTGATAATACATCGCCAAACGACTTTTAACATTCTCAATACCTATGCCATGACTACCATATTGATGTACCTTTTTACGTTTTGCGTTTTGAGTAATAAATGTAAGCGTGCCGTTGTTAATATTTACACTAATTTTTACCGGGTAATTCCCGTTTAACAAATCGCCATATTTAAAAACGTTTTCGGTAAAGGTAATAAGTACCAGGGGGATGATTCTTAAACCCTCCGTACTCCCGGTAACTTCCATATTAATATTAAGCCTTTGATTAAAACGCGCCTGGTTTAGTTTTATAAAACTAATAATATTTTCTATCTCTAATTCTAACCAAACCTTTCCATCCTCATCAGCATTTGTTAATGCATATCGCATGATGTCTGATAAAAGCAGCACACTTTCTGCAATTTCGCCCGAAAGCTTTGAAACAGAATTATATAAAAAATTTAGCGTATTTAATAAAAAGTGTGGGTTGATTTGAGACTTTAAATAGGCATTTTCTGTACTAAGCAATGTTTTTTCGAGGATTTGCCTATCTAATTCATTCTTCAATTTCAAATTTTCCAGGTCCGATATCTTTTTACGATTACGAATTGTCGCTAATGCAAACCAATATCCAGTGCTTAAAAGAGTAAAGTATATGGCCCGCCATATAGCATGCGTGTAAAATATTTTAGGATCAGCTGAATCTGCCGGAATAATTAAAACGTTAAAAATATGGTATAGATAATAAAGCCCTCTTTTAAATAATAAATAAAGGGCTAATTCTCCTAAAATAAATATTACCAGTAAAAAATAATTCCTTCTCTTATCATTTATTGCAGATGAAAAAACTACATGAGCATTAAAATAAAATAATATTATATATAAAATGTAATGCCCGGTATAATCCCAAAAACTCGATAATCGACCTGCTAAATAATAACCTACAGTTAACTCATATAAAATGTATACTAACCAAAAATATATATGCGGTTTTAAATCTGATAATTTAATAGTCTTCATTCATTACCCTCACCTGTAAATATAATAGCACATAACAAACATAATTATTTAATTACTTACTACAGGTGTTTATTGTGTGTTTCGACGCCTATTGTTGTAATTAATATATGGCATACAGTAGTTGGTGTAATAACTTTTATAAACCATTAAAGCCTTCCTAACTTATGTGCTAATTAAACAAAACAGATATGAAAGCGAAATCTCAAAAATTAAAAAAACTGAAGACAAAACAAGTTTATGGCTTTAAAAAAGATAATTTTAGTAATGCTTTATCAAATTTTGAGACCACTACTTTAACAACCTCTGGTATTATAGCTAATATCTAGATTATATTTCATCTACCTATAAACACCTAAACCTTATGCCTTATTAAGCAGATACAAGCTGATATATCTGTTTAATAAGGCATTAAATTTCATACAAGCTCAGGCTGTTATATTATTAAAATAACAGGCAAAAATAACTGTATGTAATTCCTCCCTCGCTCGAGTTCATTTAATAACTCAAAAAAATAAAGACACGTTTTGTTTAACTGTATAAAATTCATTATTTAGCAGTAGTTAAATAATCAACCCTATTAATTGACCGATGACCAAACCGAATACTAATATTTTATATTTAGGTATCTTGTTATTTGCAGTATTAATAGCTGCTTACGCCAATCATTTTAATAACGGGTTTCATTTTGATGACTCACATGCCGTTGTTGACAACATTCATATCCGTGATCTAAAAAATATCCCCCAATTTTTTACTGACCCCAAAATGTTTAGCTCCGATCCGTTGCATTGGGGACTGCGGCCAATAGTAACAACAACACTTGCTATTGATTATTGGTTAGGTGGTGGTTTAACTCCTTTTTACTTTCAGCTGTCAACATTCATCTGGTTTGTGGTTTTAGGCGTTATGTTATACTTTATGTATAACAACTTGCTTACGCGCTCCATAAAGCATCCTTGGGTGGCTTATGCTGCTTTAGGGGCTACAGCATGGTATATATTAAATACAGCCAACGCCGAAACTGTAAACTATATTATTTCGCGTTCAGATGTTATATCAACAACCTGTATTGTGGCATCTTTTCTTATATATATCGTTTATCCTGCAAAGCGTAAATTTGGGTTATATATTCTCCCGGCTATCGTTGGTGTTTTTACAAAAGAAACCGTATTAGTACTGGTTATCCTATTATTCTTTTATGTGTTGATGTTTGAAAACGAGCTATCAGTTAGTGATATGTTTAAAGCCAAAAATTTTAAACGGTTAGTCTCAGCATTTTGGCTTATTTTACCAATATTAATTGTGGTAGTTATAGCGCAAATCTATACGCTGTCAAAAATTAAATCCATTTCAGGTATTACTAACCCATTCCTGTATTATGTATTAACACAAGCCTGGGTTTGGCTACACTACTTTATATCATTCTTCCTGCCATTAAACTTAAGCGCTGACACCGATTTGGGTGTAATCTCAAACATATTTGATGAACGGATAATTCTGGGTTTAGTGTTTGTAGTACTTTTAATTATAACCATATTTAAAACATCTTCTAAAAAAGAAACCAAGCCAATAGCTTTTGGATTGATCTGGTTTGCTGCATCACTATTGCCTACATCACTTGCTCCTTTTGCCGAGGTTACTAATGATCACAGGATGTTTTTTCCATTCATTGGCCTATCGTTAAGTGTAGTAACTTATATTGGTTTGTTTCTATTTAAATACGACAAGCAAATTATCGGTAACGAAAAATATAAAAGACTAATTGGCATCTGCATTTTTTTAGTTTTAGGATTGAATGCCTATGGCATTCATCAACGTGATAAAGTATGGAACAATGATGAAACTTTATGGCATGATGTAACCATTAAAAGCCCTTTAAACGGCCGTGGTTTAATGAATTATGGCTTAACCCAAATGGGTAAAGGGAATTATGCTGTTGCCGAGCAATATTTTGAAAGAGCAGAGCAATACCTTCCTTATTACAACACCCTATTTATTAATATGGGCATTTTAAAAGGCGCAACCAATCAGCCTGCGGATGCCGATGCTGACTTTAAAAAAGCAATCTCGCTTAGCCCAAACACTTATGATTCTTACGCCTTTTATTCTCGCTATCTAAAATCAGTTAACCGCGATGCTGAAGCTATCCCTATGGCACAAAAAGCCTTACAAATAAACCCTTATTCAGTTATTGCTTTACAAGTACTAATGGGAGCTTACAGTGATTTAGGCCAGTGGGATAATTTAAAAGAAGTAGCACAACAAACGCTGGCAATTTTACCTAATGATTTGGCCTCTGAAAATTATTTAAAAGCCGCCACACTGCGAAAACAGCTAACAACTGGTACGGTTATAGTAAAACCTTTAACAGCTGCTGATTATCTTAATATGAGCGTTGCTTATTACAATCAGCAAAATTATGAAAAGTGCATTGAAGCTTGTAAACTGGCAATATCTTTAAAACCTGATTATGCCGATGCTTACAGTAACATGGGTGCAGCTTATAACCAACTTAAACAATGGAAACAGGGTGTTGCCGCTTGTGAAATGGCATTAAAAATTAATCCTAATCATAAATTAGCTGCCGGGAATTTACAATGGGCTGAGAAACAATTGAATATTAAATAATCTCTGATCATGGCAACAAAGCACGTAGCTCCCGGCAAACCTACCGATCAAAAAAACTATACCGACGGTTTGTTGCATAGGCAGTCGGCATGGTGGAAACAGTTTTTTAATGTCCAATACCCTTACAAAAGAAACATACAAAGCCTAAAACCTGGTTTTGTACTGGATATTGGCTGTGGCATTGGCAGAAATTTATTGCACTTAAATGGTAATGGCATTGGAGTAGATCATAATCCAACTTCAATTGAGGTATCTAAAAGTCGTGGACTTGAAGCTTATACAGTTGATGATTTTTTAAAATCTCCATACAATACTCCCGAAACATTTGACTCAATTTTATTAGCACACGTCGCCGAGCATATGACCGGCGGCGATTTTGTTGCTGTATTAAAACAATATATTCCTTTATTGAAAAATGATGGGAAAATCATCGTAATAACTCCCCAGGAAAAGGGCTTTAAGTCGGATGATACGCATGTTCAGTTTATGGATTTTAAAACGATAAAAAGCCTTTTTGATACTGTTGGCTTTAAAACTATACGCCAATATT
>Ga0302221_10002666_pt1 | contig 11038 bp, 11 predicted proteins | sample II_Palsa_E2_1_FD_193517 | JGI IMG/M metagenome (GOLD analysis project Ga0302221, IMG submission 193517) | Peat permafrost microbial communities from Stordalen Mire near Abisko, Sweden - II_Palsa_E2_1 | ecosystem: Environmental > Terrestrial > Soil > Palsa > Peat permafrost | place: Sweden...
GCCTATTTGAAAGAAAAGGCATACTATTTTTTAGATGGAAAGCTAAATGGTCTTTTTGATTATTTATCGGATGCTTGTAATATGGCTCTTAAGTCAAATTCAAATATTAATAACAATGAGTATACTGAAATTACCTATCTAAACCATACTAAAAAGCTTCTTACAAATGAATACTACTGATGGCGAGCCACTCCCCGGCTCGGATAATCAAGACTTAAATCGGAGCGAGCCGATGCTTCCTGATAAAAGAGTTGAGAAAGTATTAGAGCAATTACAAATCTTATCCATGAAGAAAGGTAGGGATACTGGCTTTGATATGTCTAAATTTAATGAGGGGCAAATAGACAAATTGCTTGGCATTTTAGAAAAAAACGAAGATAACGCATATAAGTATCACACCAAAAAAATAGATGCGGATATAACAATTTCAAGTAAAAAAATAGATGCTTCAATAGTAGATCAAAAAACTTTTCGATATAGTTTATTAGTTACTCTTGCTATTATAGCCGGTCTTACTGCAGTTTTAATTTTATATAAGCCCGAATTTTTTATTCCCTGGCTTACCTTTCTAACTGGGATTGTTGGTGGATTTGGATTGGGGAAATTAAAAAACAAAAAACATTCTTTGAAAAAGGAGGATGAAGATTCGGATGATTCTGAAGATTAACTTACCCCAAAACTCGAATATAGTTGCCTTCATTATGTCGCAAACATCCAAATCATGGGCCATGATGCATACGCGGTGCCCGCGTTGCCGCAGGGGAAATATGTTTGCCGGGGGTATGTATAATTTCGGTTCCAATAAAATTTATGAGCGCTGCCCGCATTGTAATTTGCATTTTGAAATAGAGCCCGGCTATTTTTATGCCGCCATGTATGTAAGTTATGCCTTAAACATAGCCGAAGCTTTTGCTGTTATAGCCGTAACCTATTTGCTTACACGTAATTCCACTTCACCATGGCTGTACACCAGCGTAATATTAACTGGTTGCGTGGTGCTTGCCCCTATAAATTTCAGGTATTCGCGTGTTTTACTTTTATATTGGTTATCACCTAAAATAAATTATCAGCCCCATTTAGATATCGATGATACAACGCCATACCTTTGATTTTTTAAAAGAACTGGTTGAAAATAATAACCGGGAATGGTTCCAGGCGAATAAACAACGCTATGAGGCCGCCCGCGACAATGTGATTGAATTTACCGGGGAGTGGATAAAGCTGCTGCAAAAAATTGACCCGGATATTGACGATGCCCTTGATGCCAAAAAGTGTGTAATGCGCATTTATCGCGATATACGCTTCAGGATAGACAAAACGCCTTACAAAAATAATTTTGGCATAAGTATCCCCACAAAAGGATTGAAAGCAGGAAGGGCTGAATATTACCTGCAAATTTCACCGGGAAACTCATTTATAGCAGGGGGGTACTGGATGCCTGAAAAGGATCACTTAAAGGCCATAAGGCAGGAGATCGATTATAATGCCGGTGAGCTTAAGCGGATAATTGACGATGCAGGGTTTATTGAGTTATTTGGTGAGTTCCGAAAACAAGAGCAGCTAAAAAGTGTTCCAAGAGAGTATAGTGCTGAAAATGAAAATATTGAACTGCTGAAACTCAAAAGCTTTGTAGCTTTTCATCAGCTAAAGAATGAGGAATTGCTGCTAAAAGACGCGGTTGTTAATGTAGCTGCTATTTGCAGTAAAATTTACCCCCTTAATGTTTTTTTAAATAACGCACTTGCTTAAACTATTATAAACAATTACTATGATAAAAATTAAATATTGCTTGTTCGCGGCCATTTTGTTTATGGCATTGCAGTCGTGTGTGGTGCTGTCTCCCAAGAAATATAAAGCCCTGGTTGCCGAGCGTGATTCACTTTCTATGCGCACCGGCAGCCTGGAAGATACTATTGCAAAGTTACGCGCTGATACCATGCGCCTGCACCGCGAAATAAGGGATATTCAAAATACTTACGCCACATTAAACGGCAATTACAGCAACTTAAACGACAAGTACAATGCCTTAAATAACAACTTTAATGCAAGCTCATCAAAAGTAAGCCAGCTATCAAGCGACCTGCAAAAAAGGGAAGCCCGTTTAAAGGAAGTGGAAGATGCCTTGCAAAGGCGTGATGAAGCCACCAATGCCCTAAAAAATAAATTGCAGCAGGCATTGCTTGGCTTTCAGCAAAGTGGTTTAACAGTTGATATCAGGGATGGTAAAGTTTATGTTTCATTGGCTGATAAATTGCTGTTCCCCTCGGGCAGTATTGTTATTGACGAGCACGGTAAGATGGCACTTAAGCAATTTGCAGCGGTGCTTAATAAAGAGCCTGATATTAATATTGCTGTTGAAGGGCATACCGATGATAAAAAAGTAATTAACCTTGGCCAGATAAAAGATAATTGGGATTTAAGCGTAATGCGCGCAACATCAGTATGCCGTTACCTTACTGTGGAAGAGAATGTTGACCCGCACAGGCTTACTGCTACAGGTAAAAGTGAGTACCAGCCTGTTGACCCGGCGAATACGGCAGATGCACGTGCTAAAAACAGGCGTATTGAAATTGTGCTTACGCCGAAGCTGGATGAACTGTATAATTTGATAAAGCAGTAGTAGGGATTTCACCGATTTTTTTATGATTTCACCGATTTTTAAATCTGAAAAATCCTTAAAATCCATTAATCCTGGTCAAAAGGGGCTGTTAAATTCCTTAAAACCAGGCAATAGCTCATCTTTTGGTGAGAGCAAAACATCTCCGGGTGCTATGCCCCAGTCAATGCCCAGTGTTTGGTCATTCCATAATACGCCTATTTCGGATGCTTTGTCGTAATAGTTATTTACCTTATAGGTAAAAATGGTATTGTCCTCAAGGGTTGCAAAGCCATGCAGAAAACCTGCAGGGATCCATAATTGTAATTTATTATCGCCGCTAAGTTCAACAGAAACGTGCTTGCCGTAAGTAGCTGACCCTTTGCGGATATCAACGGCAACATCCAAAACCCTTCCGCTTATTACACGCACGAGCTTGCCTTGTGCAAAAGGGTCTGCCTGGGCATGAAGCCCCCTGGTGGCGCCTTTATGTGAAAAGGATTGATTATCCTGCACAAAGTCAACAGTTATGCCGGCTTCTTTAAACTTAACCTTGTTGTAGCTTTCGTAAAAATACCCTCTGCCATCATTAAATACGCTGGGTTCAATGATGAGTAATCCTTTAATACCGATTTTAGTGATCTTCATTTTTAATCAACAGTTTTCATCAGCGTATTAAAGATAACAAACTGGTTTTCAAATTCATGGTTATGGATAGCCTGAAGTTGGTGCAGATGTTTACTATAAAAGTGATTGAAATTCTCAATAGAGTCAGCGTAATATTGAACGCAATAGGTTACACCCTCATTCGGCGAATCAATAACACTTAGTATTTGGTACGATTTAAAATAACCCGTTGCCATTACCGCCGGAATATGTACCTCTTTTACCCATTTGAGCCATTTTTCGTGGACTGCATCGTCCAAAATTACGGTGTCGTTAAATATGATCATGGGGCAAAAGTACTAATTTTTAATGTGCGGATTTGCAAATATGCAGATGTGGGGATGTGCAAATGTGTAAAAAACCATCCGCACATTTACACATCTGAAATCCGCACATCTTCTTACCTAAGAAGCACCATCATTTTTATCACCGCGCAATATCCTGAATCGCTTACGGGCTTCATTTATCCACAGGCTGCCGGCATAATCGGTTATAATTTTTTGATAGTATATTTTGGCTTGTTCTTTATCAGATAAGTGGTTTTCGTAAATATCGCCAAGCATAAAAACAGCGTCATCCGCCCACAGGCCGGAACTATCATCTGTCACAATTTTTTTCAAAAGCACAACAGCGTTTTCATAATCCTTTTGCTGTATCGAAAGCCGGGCCTTCGCCATCAATATATCATCGGCCAGTGAATTTCCGGGGTATTTTTTATCAATGCTGTCAAGTGTCAGCAAAGCTTTGCCGGGCTCTTCAGCAAATATCAGCAAATCAGCGCGGGCATACATTTTTAATGCCGCCCCGGTACTGTCGGCCTGGATATTATCTGATATAAGGAGGGATAAATTTAAAGCATCATTAGCTATCAGTTCTGATGTGGCCGCTTTTAAAACGTCGAGTTGCCCTTTGGCCCAGGTAAAATCACCTGTATAATAGGCTAATTTTGCATTCCTGTATTTCGCATCCTGGCCTATTGATGTATTGGTGAAATCCATTTCTACCTGGCTATATAATAAAGTAGCATCCCAGGGCTTGTTATTTAACAGGGAGATATCACCCAGGTCAAGTTTGCAGGATGCCAGCAAAGAAGGTTTGATACCCTGGATATTAACCGTTTCTTCCAGCAATTTTTGCGCATCTCCTAATTTATGTAATTTAAATGCCTGCAGGTTGGCTAACTTTTGCATGGCAAAAGCGGTGCTGCTGTTTTTCCCAAATTCACCCAGCAGGTCAATGTAATCTTTCTCAAGACTAAGCAGGTCATCGTTGGTGTATTTTCCAGAAGTTACCCTTAGGTTTTTTGTATTGATCAGTTCAATTTTTGCCGGGATATAATAAGGCTGGTCTTTTCCTTTGCTAACAAGGTATTCATAGCCGCGTATTGCAGCGTCATAGGCTTCGTTAGATGTAAGCGTACGGCATAGCTCAAAAATGTTGCTTCCATCGTCATTTTGCCGCCTGCTTAATGCAAGGGCCTGGTTCAGCGCCTGATCAAATTCTTTTTGCTGCAAAAATTGCCAGGTAAGCAATTCTATATAAAGCGTTTGCTGCGGGTCCTTTTGTATCCTTTTTAGCAGGGCCACTTTGAGTATATCATAATCGGCTGTACCCTCATAAATGCCCGACAACGCATTTTCTGCCTGGCTTATGAATGCCGGGTTTGAAGGTAAAAAGTTAAGGTACTCTTCGGTTAATGCTGTTTTATCACGTTTATACCTGTAAAGATTTATCAGTTCGTACGAAAACAGCGCATCACTATGTAATAATTTCCGGCCCTGCAGAAATATTTTTATGGCATAGTCTATATTTGAATTTTGATAAAACTGGGCGGCAAGCATCGCTATTTCACTTTGATCGGCAGGCAGGTTTTTAAGTAATTCATCATACAAAGCATCGGCTTTTTCAACAGCGCCCTGCTGGGTATAGGCAGTACCCAAGGTGATTAGATACTGGTGATCATCCGGGTGTTTACGGATCATTTTTTTGGTAATATTTTCGGCTTCGTCAAACTTTTTAAGTCCCAGCAGGCAGTTAAAATAAATATTATAATACTGGTCGTTATCCTGTTTATATAACTTTTGATAAATATCAAGGGCCTTTTGCTGTTCGCCGTTTGCGGAAAATTGCTTTGCTAATTGCAGGTCATTGTCCTGTGCAAAAAGCTTTGAAAAGCTGGCAAAAACTATAAAGACGTAAATACAGAACCACTTCATCTGCTCAAAATTAATCAATTAATTGATAATTTGAAGATTTGAAAATTTGGAGATTTGAAAATGGCGCCATTTTAATAGTTTGCATTTTCAAATCTTCAAATCAATTAATTTTCAAATCTATAACGCTTTTACAGGGTAAAATTGTAGTGACAGTTTGAATAGATTAAGTTAATTGTCTAATTTAACCTGATTAAAACCACAAATTATATACCCCAATGCTAAAGCCTTTAAGAATATTACTTTTCATTAATGTAATAATCGCTTTTTGCGCTTGTAACCAACATAAAACTAATCTTATACCTATAATCGATTTTTTTAAAACCGCCGAAGAAAGTACCTTCAGAATATCCCCTGATGGTAAATATATCTCTTATTTAAAACCATATAAAGACAAACAAAACCTGTTTATCCAATCGTTGGCTGATGGAAAAGAGCGGATGGCTACATCATTTACTGATTATCCTGTTCGCGGGGATTATTTTTGGACTTATAATAACGAGATAGTTTTTAGTCAGGATATTATTGCATTAGATGAATTTAAGCTGTTTACGGTTGATGTTTCTGATTTAAAGGTACATAATGTTATTTCGCAGGAAAAGGTAAGGATATTCTTGCTTAACCGTAATAAAGAGGAGCCTGATATTGTAACTATCAGGATGAATAAACGCGACCCGGCAAATTTTGATATTTACAGGTTGAATATTAAGACCGGCGGGCTAACACCATACCTTATAAATCCGGGTAATTTAACGGAATGGTACCCCGAAACTGACGGTAAAATACGGCTCGTAACGGCATCAGACGGGGTTGATAAAACCATATTATACCGGCCAAATGACAATGCCCCATTTAAACCTATTATACAAAATAATTTTAAAACCTCTGTAAAACCTATAGCTTTTACAGGCGAAAAAAATTATTTTTATGCTTTATCAAATATCGACCGCGACAAAACTGCGCTTGTTGAAATTAATGCCGAGGACGGAAAGGAGAGAAAGATAATTTTTGCTTGTGATAATGCTGATATACAGGATGTAGAGTACTCAAGGAACAAACACCGGTTAGAACTGGTTAAGTGGGAAGCTGCCAGGCCGCAGAAACATTTTTTGAACCAGGGCATCCAGAATATTTATGATAAATTACATGCTCAACTCAAAGGTAATGAAATTGATATTATTGACAGGGACAGTGCAGAGGACAAATTTATTATCAGCACCTATACCGACAGGAACCCGGGATCGTATTACATTTATGAAAATAGTACAGGTAAGCTTAAAAAGCTGGGAGATATAAATTCAAGCATTAACCCCGCTGCGTTATGCGCAATGCAGCCAATTTCATTTAAAGCGGGTGATGGATTGATTATTAATGGCTACCTCACGCTGCCGCCGGGGTCAAAGAAAACTAACTTACCGGTGGTAGTAATGCCCCATGACGGGCCCTTTAATCAGAGCTTTTGGTGGGGCTACAATCCTGAAGTACAGTTTTTGGCTAACCGCGGGTATACGGTGTTCCAGGTAAATTTCAGAGGATCAACCGGTTATGGCAAGGCTTTTCACAGTGCGGGCTTTAAAGAAGGAGGAGGAAAAATTCAGCAGGATATTACCGACGGGGTACACTGGCTTATCAATAATAAAACGGCAAACCCTAAAAAGATTGCCATTTTTGGCGGCGGATTTGGGGGTTTTTCAGCATTGTATGGTGTATCCTTTCATCCTGAATTATACAACTGTGCTATTGTACAGCATGGCCTGATTAATTTTTTCACTTATATAAAGGATGCCCCGCCTTTCCAGAAGCCTTCTGTAAAAATGATGTATGAAATGGTTGGCGATCCTGAACGCGACGCCAGTCAATTAAGGGCCATATCGCCTGTATTTCATACCGATAAGATCCGTGCGCCGCTGCTGATTTTCCAGGGGGCAAAAGATGACCGGGCAAATATCAGTGAGCTAAACCAGTTTGTACGCGAGTTGCAAAAACAAAACGGAAACGAAAATGTAAAGTATTTTTTAAAGCCCAATGAACGTACCGTTTTTAGAAGTGAACACAACAGAACCCAGATGTACACTGAAATAGAAAAATTCCTTGATGATAATATGAGGGTTAAACCGTAAACCTTTTATGAAAAGGCCGCAAAGTATTTACCGTAAAAATTTTTCACTTATCATCGTTTTCCTGGTATTGATCTCGGTAACATTTATAATTGCCCTTTTTGTTGCCTATAACCTTAATGCAAAGTATGTTGAAAATGAATTTACTTCAAAAAAAAATGATGTATATGAGCCAATCATTAAACCATATATGGATCTTTTTTACAACAAAATACCCGAGATAACATTTTACCAAGGATACCTTGACTCAACCTCTGCCGCGAAATATGCCGATGCTGTGTTCCATGATTTTCCTTTTGTTTATAAGATTATCTTTTATGATGCAACGATAAGTAACAAAAAAAACAGCACTGTGGTCAGGAACCACCTTGGCATTAATATTAACGCGATGTATCAATATCTTCCGGGAAAAGGCAAAGTATCGGGTTTAAGGATATGGAATACCAGCGATGAGGAAGATTTTAAACAAATGGCTATTAAGCTGAGTGACTATATCGCTTTTTCGGATACAACAAAAGAATCTACCCCGGACGAAATTTTTAAAACTTTTTATGATGTAAAATCAGATAAGATAAGTTATTCAAATACACTGCGACGTTCCGATATTAAAGCAGACCGCGAATTAGGCAAAGGTGGCAACCCAGCATTTTACTACAAACAAAATATGATGACGTTTTTCCTTGACCCTTATTTGCTAAGAATTAAAAATCTGCATAAAGAGCTTTACCAAAATATAAGCGTTCAGCCTGTGGTTTATGATCCACTGGATGCAGAAAATGATAACTTGTCTGCAGAGGCAGCCTTACCCGGGGCTTTTGCCAATTTTAAGCTGTATTTTAGTTCCGCTAAAAATTATCTCACGACTGAGACCAACCGCAGGTTTATGCCTATCGGCGCACTGGTGATATTGATTTATTGTTTCCTGGTGCTTGTCGGCTGGCTTATTTATCGCAATTTGAATTTTAATATCAAGCTATTTAAATTGCAGTACGATTTTATAAATAATTTTACACATGAGTTTAAAACGCCTGTCAGCGTTATAAAAATCGCAGGCTCAAATTTAAGCGGGGATAGCGGCCTTAATGAACGGCAGCGTAAGCGGTACGGCAAAATTTTGAATGAAGAGGCGGATAAGCTTAATGATCTGATGAATAAACTGTTATCATTTACACAATTAGAAAATAAATCAATAAATATAAAAAAGGAAGAAATTAATGTTGATGATTTTGTAAGCAGGTATAAAGAGACTTTTAAGATAAAATATGCCGACTTTAAAATTAATTGTAAAATTGATAGCGTAAAGTCGTTTTATACTGATCCTGTATTGCTTGGCAGTGTGTTTCAAAACCTTATTGAGAATGCCTACAAATATTCGGACCCCGATAAAAAAGAACTTTACATAAATGTTACGCACGAAAAACGTAATATTATATTTTCTTTTGCGGATAAGGGAATAGGGATACCTAAAAATGAGTTAAATAATATATTCAGAAAATTTTACCGGATAGAGAACCAGTACAACCAAAACGGGAGCGTTGGCTTAGGTTTGGCATTTTGTAAAGAACTGGTTAATTTTATGGATGGAGAGATAACAGTTAACAGCAAGATTAATGAAGGTTCGGAATTTAAAGTTACCTTACCTTATGAAAATTGAAATATGAATAAAGAAATTAAGATCGCGTTGGTTGAAGATGATGAAAACCTGCGTTTCCTGGTAGCAGAACGCCTGCAATCAGAAGGCTATAAAGTATTAGAAGCCAATAATGGGGATGATGCTGAAAAAATAATTTTACAGGAGCAACCCCACATTGTTTTATTAGACTGGATGCTGCCTGGTAAACCGGGGTCGGAAGTTTGCGCCAATATCAGGGAAAAAGGGTTTGATAAGTTGATAATAATGATGACGGCCAAAGGGCAGGATATTGATAAAATAGAAGCCTATAATTTTGGCGTATCAGACTATATCATTAAACCCTTCAATATGGATGTTTTAGTGGCGATGATTGATAACAAGATCAAGTTTTCGTTAAATACCGAAAAATCAGAATCGTACCGTTTTGCCAATATGGAACACCTGCCAAATACGCATTTACTGATAAAGGATGGCAAAAAGGTAGAACTTACTATACTGGAAAACCGGATATTGCTTTATTTTTTGAAAAACAAGAACAAGGTAATTAACCGCGAGGAACTGATGATGGAAGTTTGGGGCTACAATGCCGATGTAAACACCCGCACCCTTGATATGCACATTGTACGGCTCCGCAAAAAGATCGAATCAAATGCCGATTCGCCGCAATACCTGCAAACCGTAAGGGGAATTGGGTATAAGTTTGTTTATAACGGGTAATTGGCAAAAGAGTTGGTTTTAAAACTTAAGTTTGGTACGCGTAAGATGTAATAACTATGGTTCAGAAACCTTCATTTTTAAAAGTAGGGCTTTATTTATTCACCAAATATCTTGTGTTTTTTATTGTTCTGGCATTTTTAGATAAGCGTTATAAAACAATAGTGCTTGGTAATGCCAAAAATGCTGATGATATAGTGCTTGGATCCTTTGAATATTTATTGGAAGTATTGTTTGCAACTTTTCTCTTAATCTTAATACTTTCCATTCCAGTGTACCTTTTATTTAAGCTAAACAATATAACTTGTACGTTGCTGGCATTTTTTGCATTAATCACTGTTGAGTATTTTATATATGAAGCCGCAGCTTCATATATACATTTTGACATTGATGGCGTTATAAATGGTTTTATTAGTGTCATTTTCTTCCCGATTTTTTTTGGAAAATTTATAGCATCATTGAGATTTGCGAAAAAAAACAAACAATACAATCATTCGTAAGGCACAATGCATCGCATCTCTACACTTTCATATAAACCTTTGAAATTATAAAATCCCCAAAAAAGGTTCGCTGTTCAACGCATTTATGATTATATGCTGCAAAATGTTTTTCAATATCCGGCAATTGCGAAGCTTCTATATGGCAAACAATCCTAAAAAACAAAAACATCAATTTTAATAAAACTTCTTGCCACCATTTTCCGCTCAGCTGAAAATCACAATTCAGCCATAGGCCACCCGGTTTAAGCAGGGAATGAATGTGATTAAATACTTTGGATGTTGTTTGTTCCGTAAAATTATCAAGCAAAAAAGGGGTGATCACCACATCAAAATTTGGACGCAGGGCAACATTTTCAATTGCATCATTAATAAAAACCACATGGTTATTACCGATATTTCTTTTTTTGGATAAGGCTATCATTTTTGGCGCAACCTCGGCATAAGTAATGTTTAAACCCGAAGGGTGTATTTTTGATAATTCTTCCAATATCCAGCCTGTTCCTCCGCCAACTATTAATATATTAGAATTTGGTAAAACATATTGCAGCAAATAGACTTGTGCACTAATTAAAGCCTTACCATAAACTAAGCGCGAAAGC
>Ga0302221_10002667_pt1 | contig 11038 bp, 2 predicted proteins | sample II_Palsa_E2_1_FD_193517 | JGI IMG/M metagenome (GOLD analysis project Ga0302221, IMG submission 193517) | Peat permafrost microbial communities from Stordalen Mire near Abisko, Sweden - II_Palsa_E2_1 | ecosystem: Environmental > Terrestrial > Soil > Palsa > Peat permafrost | place: Sweden...
TATTTTAATATAATAGCCTTTAAAGCAAAGTATTAGCTATTAAAGTCTAAGTTTAATTATAAAGCTATATCCCTTTTTTATAAATTACTTATTATATAAAAACATTTCTTAATTTTAACTAATTTATAGAAAATAAGTTTCTTCTCTTTAAATATAGCTTTCTTTTTGCTAAAACCCTTTATTTTAAGTCTTTTGTTAAAGGGTAAAGGCTATTTCTTATTATTAAAACAAAAATTAGAGTAAATACTATATTTAAAAGCAGCTTTCTTAGCTCTTTTTGTAGCTAAAGCTTCAATTTATATACTAATAAAAGTGCTAGCTGCTAAAGAGTTTATATTACTAGCTTTTATATTATTTGCTAGCTTCAATATTAAGGTTATAACTATTTTAAAGTTTAAAAGATTAATAGTAATATTAGTTTTTTTATATAAAAACTTATTAAAATTGACTTTACCCTCTTTTATGCTAAGTTTAATAGCTAAATCTTAAATAGCTTTATATATTGCCTCTTTTTATTTTAGTTTAGCAGCTTGCTTTTAATTAGTAAGTTATTTAGCAAGTGCAAGTGTAAGTATAAAGGCTTTTAATATATTAATTACAATTGCTTTCTAATTTGCAAGCTTTTTTTACAAAAATAGAAAATAGTTTATTAATATAAATTCCCTTAATTAAAACTCCCAATTCTCTAAAAGTAAAGCTTAGCTAGCTAAGCTTAATAGCTTGCAATTTATTAATTTTTAGCTATTAATTATTTGCTATGCCCCTTAAATAGTTTAAAGTAACTTTAATATTACTAGTAATAAGTGCTAATTAAGTATAAACTAAAGCTTTATAAATATGCTTTAAAGTTATTATATTAAGCAACTTAATAGCTTTATATAACTTAATTTTCAATTTAAATAATATATTTAAGTTATTATATATATTTTTGCTATATTAAAAGTATTTTTATTAAATAAATTTGCTAAAAGCTTATACTTAAAAAGAATTTTTCTAGTTTATAATTTTAATAAAGCTAGCTAAAGCTTTGCAAAAAAATAGCTTTAGCTTTTTTATATTCTTTATAGCTTTAATAAATGCTTTTTTTAAATATTATATACTATTAATATATTTCCTTTTAATTTAAAAGCTTTTTTATTTTAAATTATATCTTTTACCTTATTTTTACTTTATAATAATATAATATTAAATGTTATAATTATAATAGCTTTCTCTTTATTTAAAAGGCTTTTAATAATATTTAAAGCTTATATTAAACTTATAACTTTAATATTAGTAATTTATAGCTTTATAAGTTTATAAAGTGTAAATATATAACATATAATTAAAATCTCTTTATTTTTAGCTTCTTTAGCAAGGATTTGCTTTATACTTGAGATTTTAGCTTTATTTTCTTGCATTTTGTAAAGAATTTAATATTTTTGTAAAGTATAAGATATATAAATAAATTATAAAGTTATAAAGTATAAATATAAAGTTATATAAGTTTTAATAAAAGTAAATGTTTACTACTTTAAAAAATTAACTAGTTTATAACTAAAAGTAATACTTTTAAATATTACAAGCTTTTAAATATATAAAATAAGAAGAAAAGTTAAAGAGAAAGTCTCTTCTTTAAAATGCAAGTCCTTTGTTATATAAAAGTAAAAGTAAATTAATATTATATGCAAAAAAGTCTTTTATAATATATTTGCTTAAAGAGAAAAAGTAATTATAATACTAGGAAATAAAGGGTTTAAAGCAAATATATATAATTCTAAAAACTTAACTAAATTAAGGGACAAATTAAGAGTTTTTACAAGTAAAAGGAATACAAAAAGCAAGTATAAGTTAACTTTATTCCTCTTATATTTATTGCTTGTTTTAAGCAAGTAAAAGTAAGATAAGTAAAGGTTATTAGTAAATAAAATGCAAGTATAAGTTACAAGTAAATAAAAAATATAAGAAACTTTATATATAATATAAGAGACTTTATATATAATAAAAGAAATTAAGTATATAATAAAGGAAATAAATAAAAAGAGCTTAAGTAATTAAATATAAGAGCAAAAAGCAACTAAAAGCTAAAATAAGAAGGAAATGCTAAGTTTTCTCTTAAAATAAATCTTATAATTACTTCTCTTTCTCTAATAATACCTCCTTTTATAGCTACTATTAGCATTTTAATAGCTTAAGGTATAATAATACTACTTTCTAGTTAATTGCAAAGTTTTTCCACTTTTTCTAGCTAATGCTTTTAGCTCTCAAGTTCCTTTGCTTATACTTTAATAGTTGTAGCTATAATTTTATTATTATTGTTATTTCTTTTAGTTATAGTTAAATAGAGGGCTTTATTTAGTGTTTTATTACTATTAGTCTTCTAGTTTTATTATTATCTTATATTTAATACTTTTTAATATAGCTTTTATATTACTTGTAGCTTAAATTAGCTTTTGCTAAACAACTATATCTATAAACTATAATTGTCAATTAAGTCTTAGCTTAAGTAAAGTCTAGTTTTAAGTAATATAGTCCTCTTTGGGTTATTCTTGTATTTTAGGATATATATAAGTTAAAGTTTAAGCATTAATAGCTATATATTTATAGTTAATAATAGCCTTTACTCTTAGTCCTTATCTTTACTTGCTAATCTAGCTTTATTCTAGTTATTATCAAAGCAAATATACTTCCTCTTTTTAGATTTAGGGAATTCTAAGACTTATATAATAATTCTAATATCTTTTTCGATTTTTTAAGTAATTTTAATATAAAACTTTGCAATTGCTTCTTTTTCTAGTCTTGCATTAATCTAGAATTCAAATTCTTTAAAAGCAAGCTTTTAAACTTTATCTTTATAAAAATACTAGTACTAATCTCTTTTAACAAATTGCTTTAATTAGTTTTTTGCATATATATAATATAAAAGAATCTTGTCCAATTCTTTTAATATATAAGTCCCCTTTAACTAATTTGCTTCTTTAACTTTATATAATCTTAACTACTAATATAAAAGCTTAATATTTTTAGCCTTGTCTTAATTAATATTTTTAATATTATATATTAGAATAAAATCTTTAGCTTAAATTAGTTTTTTATAAATTTAATACTTAATATTAAAATTAGCTTTGCCCTTAATATATTATTAAGTCTTTTGTAACTTAAACTCTTTAATGTCTTTATTATACATTTAAATTTGCTATATATAAAGCTATAATAAAGTTAATTAATTATAAACTTTGTCTTATTTAAAAGTTTTTTTTAAGTAAAATAACAAATTTTTATTAAAAGTATTATTTCTTTACTATAAATTATATAAAAAGGAGTAAAGCTTATAAAGCTATATATAATAGTTTTATTTGCAAAAAGCACTTAAAGTAAAAGGTTTATTTATAATTTCTTGCTTTTTATACTTAAAGCAATTAATACAAATGCAATTAGTTAATGCTTATACTTTATTATTTTATTAGCTTTAATATTATATATAAAGATTATAATCTTACAAATTCTTAACTTTGAAAGCTTTTTAATTATAAAACCTTTAAATTTAATATTGCTATTAACTTTAAGTTTTTTAAATAAATTATACTAGTAAATTACTTTAATTTAAATAAACTTTACAATCTTTTTGCTAATAAGATTTTTTATAAGTTTAGCTTTTAGCTATTTAAAGAAATTATTTTTAGCTATTATTAAATAGTTATAGCCTTTGTATTTAAGTAGCTTTATAACATTTATACTAATAAAATAAAATAAAAGAGTAGCTTTTATAAAGAATAAAGCCTCTTTTTATTGTTGCTTATACTTATATTAATACACTTTACAAGAATTATAATACTTGCAAATATTATTATAAAAACCCTCCTAATAATATTTGTATATTAGCTTTGCAAAAGTAGTTTTTTAGCCCAAATAACTTATTTTATTATATAACTCCTTTATAACTTTTACTTATTAAGTTAAATTATTAAAAATTAAATGCAAAAAGTATATTTTGCACTTATCTTTTTATAATTGCTTATTATATATACTATAATTTATTGCTTCCTTTTTTAGTTTATAAAATTTGCTCTTAAATATGCCTTTAAGCTTAGCTAATATAGTCAAATACTTTACACTTGCCTAAAATTGCTTTAAATAGCTTTTATTAAGTAAATTAATTAATATAAAACTATTAATTGCATTTTAAAGTATTAATATAAAGTAATATATAATATTATAGTTGTTAATTATATAATTTAAAATATCTTTTTGCTTAAATACTTAAAATTTAAAGCTATTATAAAAGGGGGAATTCCCCTTTTAAAGGCAGTTTAAAGAATAAAGCTTTAAATTGCAAGTTTTAGCTAAGCAAGGCTTTAGTTAATTAAAGCATATATTATATTTAATATTACAATGCTTTACTATTTTTGCGCTTTTAATAACTAATTAAATTCTAATTGCATTAAACTTTAATGTAATAAATTTATTAATATTTAAATTATCCTCTAAATCCTCTTTGCAATAAAGGCATTAAGACAATTTATTAGCTATAATATATTTTTTACCCTTTATATAATATACTTTAAAGTCAAATAGCTTAATTTATATAAGCTAGCATATAATTAAAGCTTTAAGAAAGTTAATAGCTACTTAATTTAGCTAAATAACAAATATATTTGTATTTATTTCTAAAATAAAATAAATATTATATAGCTAAAATTATAGCTTTTGCAAAGCTTTAAAAACCCTTTTGCATTTTCTCTTAGTAGCATTATAGCCTTATTTAGCCTAATTTTACATTTTAAATTTATATTAAATAACCTTTTTATATCCTTTATTATTATATTAGCTTAAAATTGCTCTTTATCCGAATAAGCTAGCATTTATAGCTAAGATAATAAGTCTTTATAGCTTTGCTAAGTTATAATATAGCTTGTAAAGCAATAGTATAATAATAAGTTTTTCTTAAAGAGTTTGCATTACTTTAATTTGTTCTTCCTCTTATAAAAAGGGTTCTCTTTTCTTAAGCAGTTGATAAATTAATTTAACTATTATAGCATATACTTTAATCCAAATTTTGTAATATATACAAATTTTTAAAAATGCCTTAGCTTTTATAATATTATTGCACTAATACTAATCTAAGATTTTATTAACTTTAATAGTAGCAAAGCTTCTTCCTCTAAAACTATATATAAAGCTTATAATACTTATGCTATTATAGTAGAATTGTAATTTAAGTCTAATAAAAGCTTTAGCTTATTTAATTTAATTTAAGGCTTTATTTAAGTTTTGCAAATGCTTAAATATAAATTAACAAATCCTAAAAAGCCTCAATTCTCTATTATAGTTAATATATAGCCCTTTTACCCTTATATTATTAATAAATAGTATAACTATAGCTAAAAACAAGTCTTTTAAAATTGTTATTATTATTTATATAAATTAAGCTACTAAATTAGTAGCTCTTTGTAGTAAAGTAGTTATTTTAAGCAAGCTAAAAGGAGTTATAAAAGCTATTATATCTTTGCTTTTAATATTTAAAGTAAGCTAATTATATTTAAAGAAAAAATTAATTAAAAAAGTATATTAGCATTTAGCAAATTCCTTTAAGAATTTATTTACTAATAAAATAATAGAATTTATCTTTATTATTATATTAATAAGTTTATAAGTGCTAGCTAGTTTCTTTGCAACTAAAAATTAAAGTTTTTATAAAGTTTATTGCATTTTTCTAATACTTTTTAATTTAAGCATTTTAATAGCATTTTTACTACTATTAGCATTAAAGCTTTAAAGCAAAAAAGTTCTTTTCTTGCTAAGCTTTATATAATATTATTTTAATAAAAATAAAAAGGCTAATATCTTTATAAATCTTTCTTACTTCTTTTTAGTTAAAAGCAATAGCACTTTTATAATTAATTATTAATTCCTTAAATATAGCCTTTTCTTTCTTTTAAAGCTAGTTTCTAGTATCTAGTTTTGCTAATTATTTTAATATAAGGCAAAAACTTTTTAATATTGCAATAAAGTATAAAAGTAAATAATTTTAGTATTTGCTTACTTGCTCTTGCAAAGTATTTTGTGCTTTAAATTACTTGTACTAATTAAATTACCCTTTAAATCCTTTTCTTGTTTTATTATTTTTATTAACTAGCTATACCTTCTTAGCTTTTAATTTATAAATACTATTTGCTAAAAGTATAAAAGGCATACTTATAAGGTTTTGTAATATAATAGCCATTTTCTCTAATTTTACTTATTTTAGCATATTTATATATAAAATCTTCTTGCTTTTATCCTTATCTTTTAAATATAGTAATACCCCCTTTAATTTATTAAAAAAAACTATAAAAACTTTAAAGATTTTAGTCTTTTATTCCTAGCTTTAAAGATAAAACTAGCTAGCATTAAATAATATAATTCTACTTTAGCATTTAAAATATTTATTACTTATTTTTATATTATATCTAAAAAGTGCTTTATAAAAGCTAAAATAAAAGCGCTTTTTATAGCTTTTATATCTAAAAAGTTAATAATATTAGTCTTAAAATTATAAAACTCCTTTAAAAACCTTATAATATCCTTTACTCTTTTAATACTTTCTTTAGCTAAAGCATTAAGCCTTAGTTTTCCTCTTCTTCCTTATCACTCGAGTCCACTTCCTCTATTTTAGGCTAAAAGTTCTACTAAAACTAAACCTTCTTTTTAGAGACACTTTTTAATAGTAAAACAATTATAACTATATAAGTATTCCCTAAGTCTTTTAAATTAGTAAATATATTATCTTATAAATTATTGTCCTTACAATTTATAGCTATTTTTATTTTGCTAATAAATAGCATTTTTAGCAAAGTCTTAAAAGAGTTATTAATTAAAAAGAATATATCCTTGCAATTAACTCCCTTTATAATTTTAATTTTAATTTTAATTATATTAGCAAAACTAAACTAGTTTCTTGTAATTATAAATATAATAAAGATATTAATATTATAAATAATATAGTTTAAGTTTTTAGCTATCTTTATAAATAAAATATTGCATTTAGCTCTAATATTTAGTATGCTATAGCATTTTATTTCTTTGCTAAAGCTATATAATAAAAATTAAAGTTAAAATGATATAATAATATTCTTTTTTAAAATAAGAGTTTTAAAGTTAAATATAGCTATATTTCTTTAAAGTATATAGTTAATTATTTAACCTAGCTAAGTTATATTTTGCATTATATATTTTAGTTTATTAGCTATAGCAATTATCTTAATTGTTTTTTTTAATTTCTTTAACTATATATATAGCTATTGCATTTCTTATTCCTAAAATTATTATATAAGCTTAGTTGTCTTTTAGCTATTAATACTAAATTATAGCTATAAGATTAAGAGTTTTAAAAGTATTAATAATTATTTTTACTCTTTTTTATATATATAAAAGTAAAATAGTTGCTTTCTTTAATTATAAAACAAGCTCTTTTTATAAAATTTTAACTAGTTTTAGTTTTTTATTAAAAGCCAAGTTAAAGTTTATATTTTATAAAAGTCTAATATCCCTTTTAATTTTTAATATAGCAAATCTTTAGCTTTTTGCTTGCAAAAGCTTTTTTTTTACTTAAGCTTATTGCTTTATAATATTTTAAGCAATTTGTAGTCCTTTTTCCTTTGCTTTTAAAAATTTAATAATATTAACAAATAATATAAAATACATTATATTTTTATATATATTATTAATAAAGATATTATTTTTATTTATAACATTTATATAATTGCCTCTAAAAATAAGAATATTATTAGTGTTTTAATACAAAATCTCTTTGCTCTTATATAAATTGCTAAGTATAAAAGGGGCTTAAAACTTGTTTCTCTTACAATTGCTAAGTTAAATATTATTTTATAATTATTAAATATTTTCAAGTTATATTAATATATTATAATTATATTTACCCCTTTAAAGCTAAGTTTTAATTTAATTAATATTAATATTAATTATTTTATAAAATAAAAGGTATAAAAAGCTAATTAAAGTCTTATTTTCTTTTATATTAATTATAGCTATCCTTATAAATACACTTAAAGTTAACTAGCTCTTATATTAATAAACAATTATTTAAGTATATATAATTGCAATTAAGATTTATAGCATTATTATAATCCCTTCTAAAATACTTTAAATAGTTCTTATTAAATAACTAAAATATAGCATTAACTTAAGCTATATTTTGCTAAAAATCCAAGTATAAGCAATTATTACTAATTAATATAAATACTCTCCCTTCTCTTTTATTATAATAGCTACTTTAACCTCAATTATATCTACTAAAACCCCTTTTACCCTTATAATAACTTTTAAATATTTAAGTATCTTTTAAGTTATTAATTATAAAAAGTATAAACTAAATCTTGTTAATAATAGCAGCAATTAAAGCATTAATAGCCTTTTATAAATCCTTTTATAAATCCTTTTAAGTAACAAATAAAATTAGCAGTTTTTGCAATTCCTTTATTAATTAATAAATTTTACTAGCAAGTTTCTTAAGCTTTATTATTTTAAAAACAAGAACCTTTAACACTTTATTAGCTTTAATAAATTCCCTTGCTAATACAAGTATAATTAAAAGTAAAAAAAGGTATATTTATTATTTGTTACAAGTATTATATCTTATATAATTATATTAAAGTATTTCTAATATAGCTAAAAGTATTTTAAGTTATTAGCCTTATTATACTTGCATCTTTTCTCCTTATACTTATATGCAAATATAGCAATTTTATACATTTTGCTATAATTATAAATTAATATATTTATAAGCTTATAGTTAAAGTCTTTAAAGATTTAGTTTTTAACTTAAAAAAAAGACTTTTTATAAACTTTTAGCACTAGTAATTGCTATCTAATTCTTTTTTTTTACTAATTTAATTAATATTTTATAAAATAGGTTAATAAAGGTTTTAGTAGTAATATATCCTCTTTGTCACGAACACCAACTCCTAGGCCTGGAAGGCGGGTAATAGGAGGGTCTCTATTCGACGATTTAAAGCTAAGGAAAGAAGAGGTTATTTACAAAGGATCGGTTCGTACAAATACTCGAGTTCTGCCGCTCTACACCGCTTATGCTAGCCGCGCTAGTGCACGTGACCACGTGACATGGAATGGAATGCTAGAACCGTAATATAACCCCCCCCTTCCGAGAAAGCTCGTCCTCGAGCTTCGTATTCCGTAATCGTATAACTGTACCATCGATTTCGTAGTTTCTTCCCGATTGGTTCTAGAAATAGCCACAATTTTGCAAAGTCACATGACTTGGCTGCCTTATTTGTTAGGCCGCCCCCAAAGGGGAAATTCCCTCTCCCACGGCAGCCTTAAATTCTAGGCATCAACCCCTATTTCCTAGCCAAAACAACCTCTAAATCGTCGTCCTCCTTAAGCTCTAGAAACAGGTCCTTTTGCGCGCATTCTAACTAATATGCCAAGTTCCTTAGGGGTCCCGGTCGATCAAGGTAAGCTTGATGGAATCCTTGTAAAGCAATAGGACTATTACTTAACGAAGAAGCAGGATACTAATCAAGATTAGGATTATAGCCCTTCTAGTTTACCCGATACCGCAATTTACTACGCAAGAGCTTTACTGCCAATATCTCTTGAACCTCGTATTCGTCCTCCCCTTATACCTCTATTGGCTCGGATTCGGGATTCGTTTAGCCGGGTAACGGGTTACTTGGGTCCTTCTGTAACTTCTTAGCATAAAATACTAGGTAGACCTTAATCGACTCCGGCAGTTTAAGACGAAATAAATACCCAATTTGCTCTAGGATCTTATACGGGCTATTTATTTGTTGTGCTAGTTTACGACTCGGTTGATCGTTGTTCTAGTGCTTTATTATAACTTAGACTTTATCCCTTACTCTAAAATCAATTGCGCGGCGGCGTTTATTAGCTTGTACGGCGTATCGTTGCTAGGATCGAGTTATATTCCCTTGCGCTATATTCTAGGATTTATGCAAGCGGTTTACTAAGGCTTTAGCTTCTGTACGATTTAGCTTCTCTTTAGGGGTTTTGGACTTTAGCTTTATAAGTGTATCCTAATCGAATGACGTACGCGGTTTATAGCCCTTTTCAGTCAAGAACGGAGACTAACCCGTGGTTTTGTGCTATAGGGAGGCTTATTGGTAGTCGATTATCGGTATCTATTTGTCTTAATTATCCTAATAATAGTTGATATACGGCCGTAATCGTTGATTAAAGTGCTAGTTTACAATCTCCGTTTGATTGTCTATTTGCGGGTAATTCGCTGTCGATAGCTTGATTTTTGTACTAATGCGCTTGCAAAACTTGTTCTAGAAATCGGATATAAATTGCGGGTTGCGGTCGGATATTACTAACTCTAGAACGCTAACATGCCGTATCACATGTAATAGGAATAGCGGAACTAGTTCGCGGGCTATAATCGTATCTCGTACGGGTATAGTAATTAGTCGCTTTCTTAACTTATCTACAAATATAGCTACTATATTATAGCTAGCTTTACTCTTAGGGTATTTCTTAAAATCAATTGTAATATGCTATTAAGGGCGATCCGGGACTAGTAACGGGTGTAAAAACCCTAGTGTTTTATCCCTAAGGACATGCGAATGGCGACAAGTATAGCAGTTAGCTCGGTATTAATTGATATCCTTGCCTTAATTCGGCTAATAGTATCGTTACTAGAGTAAATATCGTAGCTTTGTACGCCTTAGGTGTCTTAAAAGGGGTTAATTATAAGCTTCGCGGATAATTGCGGTCTGTAATAGCATCTTATTTATAAGTATACTATCTGGCATATATAGCTTTTTATACCGCAATAATAAGCTATCCTTCAATTGCCAAGTCTTTTCTTGTTCGAATTCTGCTTTCGTACGGAGCTTTGCTAAGTCGGGGGACGTTCGATTAGCGATTAGGATCTTGTCGAGTAGCTAAATGCTGTTATACGGCTAGGAGGTGACGCTTGCTATAAGTTCTAGTTCTTGTTCTAGTGCAGGTTTTATAGGGGCCAATTGTAAGTCCTTTACAACTGCAAAATCGATCTTTGTGCGGGGGAGCAAAACCT
>Ga0302221_10002669_pt1 | contig 11035 bp, 10 predicted proteins | sample II_Palsa_E2_1_FD_193517 | JGI IMG/M metagenome (GOLD analysis project Ga0302221, IMG submission 193517) | Peat permafrost microbial communities from Stordalen Mire near Abisko, Sweden - II_Palsa_E2_1 | ecosystem: Environmental > Terrestrial > Soil > Palsa > Peat permafrost | place: Sweden...
CCGGGTGAACGCGCCCGTTACAAGGTACTCACCTCCGGTCCGATCGGCGAAGTGCTGTTCGGCATCAGCAACTACTGGAACACACTGGACGACAAGGTTGCAGTGGCAGAAGGCTCGGACTATTCGCTGAAACTGCCGAATGGCACCCAACTCGACATCATCAAGTCGAACTTCGAGTTCTTCGAGAACACCATGATCGTCATTCCGGTGCGTGATGCCAAACCGGATGATATCACCTCGTTCGGCGTGATCCTGGACCGCGGCACGTTCCTCGGCCAATATACCCCGGTCTCCAATGGTGCGGCCAACAAACGCATCGTTGCCAACTCCCGCGAGATCCTCTACCCCACCAACCCGTTGGGATTCCTGATCACCATCAACGGTATCGAGACTGAGCTGGGCGTACTTGTAGACGGGCCGTCATTAGAGTAGGATAGACTACCGTTTTTGTCTCAATAATGATGATACAGCACCCATCAGGGTGCTGTATCATGACGATCGTTTTGTTCTAAGAATTGGATTTCTTCGGTTGATCAAGACCCGCGTCAGCGTTTTTGTCGCATCAGCTGTAACTGATGCTGAGCGAGTATCTCATCTTCAAACGCCATCCGACGTTGCGCTTCAATCATATCAAATAAGCCAGCAATCACCGATAGGGGTTTACCATCCATTTGTAAATTATGGGCAATCATCTGTTGATCTTCGGGTGAGAGTTGACGAATCCGCCCAATGATATCAACCGCACAGTGATACGTCTCCAATGACAGAGTACGTCGGATCGTCGGATTCCCATCATTCTCGACGTTCGGTGTATACAGCATAACAGCATAATGGTGATCTTGCGGATCACGATAGACAAAGCCTCGGTTGTATCGCTCAAAGGGGGGTTCGGGTTTAAACAGCGTGCCAATTTGGGGATCACGCCCAAGAGGTGTGGTATAACGTGTTGCGGTGTGATGAAACTGGATGAATCCTGTCATACTATCCTCGTTTTGTACAGTCATTCTGATAGAATAGGGGTTGTGGGTAAAACAGTATTTACGCTGGACAATCGCAAAGCGTCTTATGCTCTCTACAGCAATTGTGTTCTTTTTTGTTTGCAGAGGGTATTCTATGTAAACAGAGATCAAGTGGAGATATAAAATGGCAACAGAACCATGTGATGAATTTATCCATGCTTGTTATCATCCATCGTTACCGGATGGTGGTGATGCGGTTATCGTCAAGCTGCATCGCTATCATCCGGATGGCACCGTTACACCGGAATTACAAATCAACGATTCGCCGCCCAGGTCATTTTTTTTAACGCAAGAAAAATTCCGCGGACATACCTTCAAGAAGGAATGGGAATTGCTTGATCGTCTTGATCGCTATGAGGTACCCAATCATCGATTAGCCGAAGCACTCGATGCCGCTTTAAATGGCAATGGGATGGGTCATCATCACCACCATCGTCATCCTTCGATCATCAAGCTCAGTGACAGTCCGTATGTCTACGGGGCAGATATCCATATCGAGTGTTTGCTCAAACAGAAAAAGCAAAAAGCCTTTTTGACATCTGGCTATAACGCGATACCGATCACCACAGGATTCTTCGATATTGAAACTGATGTCGTCAATGGTAGCGGTGATATACCCAACATCATCACAATCACACATGAACATCATGTTTATACGGCGATCCTGGCGTCGTTCTTTCGGGTCAAACAGCCTGATGGATCTTTTCTTCTGGGTAATCTCGCTGATTTTATCGCATTCGCAAAGACGACACTCGATCATCACATCAGAGAACTCTTGGATGCGCATCTGCTAAAGAACCCAAAATCATTACTGAAGAGACGGGTTGATGCCAGACCCTTTGAATATCACTATTATGTTGGTCAGACACCATTGGAATTGATCCGCTGGATCTTTCAGCAGATCCATCAGAATAAAACCGACTTCATTGGGGTTTGGAATTTAGATTTTGATATTCAAAAGATTTTAGCAGCATTGGATCAAGCGAAGATCCCTTATACCGATATCTTCTGTCCGCCAGATTTGCCGAAGAAATATCGCTTTGTGAAATATGAACGGGATGAAACAGATACCGATAGTATCTTCAAGAAATGGCATTGGTTACACAATACATCCTATTCACAATTCATCGATAGTATGTGTCTTTATAGTATCCTTCGCACGGTCAAGGGAAGAGAGACACGGATGTCATTGGATCACGTCTTGAAGATCAATGATCTCGGTGGTAAATTAACCTTTGCTGATGACAACCCCGAGATAGCCGATATGGAAGGCACAATCGAATGGCATCGTCATATGCAAAAAAACGAAGCCTATAAATACATCACTTACAACCAGTTTGACGGTATCTCCTTGCAATTGATGGAATGGAAGAACGATGATCTGGGATCGATGTTTATCCTAGGCGGTGTCAGTCGGCTTTGTAAGTGGAATCGACAGACGCGTAAAGTGGCTGATGCGATTTATTTTGATGCGTTAGAATTTGGTCGTGTGACAGCTTCACCGGGAACCACAATGGAGACAGAATTTGATCGTATGATTGGTCGCATTGGTGGTACTGTGCTACGACCAGAACGCACGACTGAGATCGGATTACGGATCTTTTCGGATATGCCCAGTCTTGTCACCATGCTCCACAATATGAGTGGTGATGTCGACTTTGCTTCGATGTATCCGGTTGCTACCATGGTGTGTAATATCTCGAAGGAAACCAAGATTTCCACCGGATTAACCATTGATGACAAAACACCTGAAGCCACACAATCCTACTATTCGATGATCGTGTCAATTGCAGAAAACGCGGTGTTTCTTGGCGAGCGGTATTTCAATCTCGATGGTTATGCGTCTATGCAAAAGAAGTTTGCAGCATCCCTGAAATCAGGTTCCAAATTCTAACTAGAATCTTGCAATAGTCCTATGCGGCTTACGATCATGATGGTTTTGTGGAACATCATGGTATGGCGCAATGCAACATAAACAGCGTTATCCCCACGCTGTTCGCGTAGAAAGCAAAGACAGGAGTTTCATCATGCGAATCCATCACGCCTGTCTTGATCCCGGATACGGGAATGGATGGTGTTCATGACTAACCGCATTATTAGGGTATTCGGAGCAGATCCCAGTTTGTTAGCCTTTGGCTGGTCAGTCATCGATTATGATACGGCAACCAATCACAAGACTGTGATCAAATACGGTACAATCCTGGGCAAGACCTTGCTCAAGAATCAAAAAGACATGCAATCCAAATTCGCCAAGCGCTATATCATCCTTTGGGAGTTAGAACAGTTTCTGATTGCACTGTTGCAAGAGACAAGCCCAGATTATGTCGCCTGCGAAGGCGCCTATTCGCATTTGTATATTGACTCCTATGCTGCACTGGTGATGGTGATTCAAACCTTGCGGACAGCCGTGATGAAGACGTGCCATGATGATATCTACATCATTGCCCCACGAGAGAGTAAGAAAGCCGTCAGTCATGATGGTAATGCCGACAAGATCTCAGTACAAGATGCCATCATCAACAATCCCACCATCACCATCCGTACCAACAAACAAAATCCAGTGGAAAAAATCACTGAGCACACCTATGATGCAATCGCTGCTGGGATCGCTTTCATCCAGAACCAACTCCCCTCCGCATTGGCATCGAAAAATTTGATCGTATAGAGGAGAGAGCACTGATCACGCCTTAAGGCGTGATCAGTGCTCTATGATGTCGTATTAAGCCAGCTGTTTCATAATTTCTTCACGCGCCTCTTCCGCAGCATCTTTGCTGATCAGATCCCCTACCCGCGCTTTGAAAATGACAACGCCATGTTGCACCAGAGACTCTCGTGTTCTTGGATTGGTGGTGACACGGGTATGGCGAATATCAGCGGATAATTGACCATTCGGTCGACTGACTCTGACACTGGATACCAGATCCGCCGGATCATCACCGGCTGCTTTTGCAGCGATGACCAAGGCAACCAGATCTTGAGTGCCAACCCGCGTCATCCCGTCGGCGAAAGCCCGTTCACCATCAGCAACGCCTTTTAGCACATCGGGGCTGATCTGCTGATGTTCTTGAAAAAAGTCGAGATAGGCTGTTTTCGGCAGCATCCGGATCGTACCATCCGGGTTCATCTTGCTGCGTTCCCGGATGAACTCTTCAACAGCACCATTACCCTTCGTCATTGATAGGTTCCTTTGTTGTTCGCTCCGCTCATAACGAAGAGCGGATTGTGGCGTTTATCCCACAGGGGTTGCAACCAAACACAGTGTCCATCAGAGTGCTCTGATGTATTCCACAACATGCGCATGTTGTTGAATTTCGTATGACAAGGCTGCGGATCTCATAGCCGTAGCGTATGGCGTTTAAGCAGAGCTGACTCTGATCTACGCGGATGATCGACCGCACATCGGTCGCGACACCCAGTCGCCCGGTTGTTATCTGCTCACAAGACGTCCCCAACAGATCAACCGCCATAAGACGTTCCCCACCGGTGGTGGCGTATTCTCAGGGCCTTGTCATATGCCTTGATTCTGCATCAACAATGACAGAACCTTATTTACTTGAGAGTGATATATATTTGAAATAAATTTGAACACATATCCTATGCAATTTTATATTCGAAAGGAGGATATCATGTTGACAGCTCGTTACTATCGCTTGTATCCTTCTGCGGAACAGCGATCGTTGATAGATAAGCACTTTGGTTGTGTCAGAGTCGTTTATAACAAGTCGCTTGAATACAGTCAAGACGTCTATCATAAGACTGGTAAAATGATGAGCACCTATGATCTCATCAATCAACTGCCAAGATGGAAAGAAGAACTGCCTTATCTTAAAGCGGTGAATGCACAATGTCTCCAACAGTCTGTGATCAACTTTTGTGCTGCGCGATATAACTTCTTCAAACATAAAAAAGGTTATCCTAGGTTCAAGAATAAACACGCCCATCAATCTGCTCGGTTTCCACATTACGGTCGTGTGGATGAACGTAACCAGACGGTGTTTGTACAAGTGGTTGGTATGATCCCAGCGATCATCCATAGACCAGTTGATGGAGAGGTTAGATCGATCACACTCACTAAAAATACCATCGGTCAATATCATGCGTCTGTATTGGTTAAAACTGGTATTGCTGAACCAAAAGCCAACCTTGTTGGTAAAGCCATTGGAATAGATCTGGGGATCACAGACTTCTTGGTAACATCTGATGGAGACCGTATACCTAATCCCAAACACTTCAAGAAGCATCAGAAGAACCTGAAGCGTAAGCAACAGAAGTTAGCACGCTGCAAGAAAGACTCGAATCGAAGGAAGAAAGCCAAACGCTTAGTGTCTAAAATCCATCTCAAAGTCGTCAACCAGAGAAAAGACTTCATCCACAAGTTATCCCGTCAACTCATCAACGAGAACCAAATTGTTGTGTTTGAGAATCTAGCGATCAAGAACATGGTGAAGAATCGACATCTTGCCAATGCGATCAGTACCATTGGTTGGGGAATGCTTATTTCCTTCTGTCGCTATAAAGCAAGACAGGATGGTAAAGCAGTTCTGCGGTGTGATCGATCTTTACCATCCAGTAAAATGTGTTCTGCTTGTCTGGCCATCAATCATGAATTAAAGCTCTTACAGAGGGTCTGGACGTGTGTCAGTTGTCATACTATTCATGATCGTGATCAGAATGCGGCTATCAATGTTCTAAAAGGAAAATATATACAGCAACATTCGATCGCATACCTTGTTGGTCGTAATATTCTCAAGAGAGCCTAATTAGAAGATTATCATTTATAGGCCGTGACAGGTACGTCGGTCTCTGCTCGGTGAAGGACCGTAAGTCTATCAGACGAAGATAGTAGATCCTCATGATCCGAGAAGCATCATCTCATGATGATGTAGTACATATGTTCAAAACTGGAATGAATATCCATCCAAACATAAGGATCACGTGCGTCTAGCTGTTATCTTAGATCCCATGATATGTCTCTCCGATTTATTAAAAAACATAGGCTAGTCAGTAATTTCCTATCTAGAGATGTCATCTTATACAAACCCAATGCTGACATCCGAGGAGCATTTCGATGCGTATCACGTATATAGCGCTCTTTAGGTTTCGACCCTTCCTCGTGAACGAAGTTGAGCTTTTAGAAATGGACATCACGGGTGATGTCCAGAACATCATTGGTTCCAATGGCTCTGGCAAAAGCTCTCTGTTACGCGAATTGAATCCCTACCCAGCAACAAGAACAGATTTTGGTGAGAATGGCTATAAACGCATGCGTCTGACCCATGAGGGATCTGAGTATGAGCTATTCTCTGATTTCAGCAGTCCCAGTGCACCCCATGCATTTCGCAAGGATGGTGTTGAGATGAACACCAGTGGCACAACCCCAGTGCAAGACGAATTGATTGAATCTGAGTTAGGCTACACACGGTATGTGCATACGATCTGTTATGGTGAGTATAAACTGAGTGCGATGCAGATCGGACAGCGCAAGACTTTTTTGTTAACCATTCATCCCTGGCAGATGAAGTTGATCTTTGATAAACACAAGAATAGTGTCACCAAACTTCGGAGTTATCGTGACAACCTCAGTATGTTGCAAGAACGACGGGCACAACTTGCGACCCAGATGATCGAAACGGGTGTCTGTGATGCGTTACGGACAGAGAATGATCAACTCAGTCATCAGCTCGGACAGATCGTGCAAGCGATCGGTCAATTGGATAATCAGAAGCAAACCATTCTGCAGCGTTTGACAGACTATCCCGCACAGAATCCAATCCGTACCAGAGAGACATATCGGTCTGCCCAACGTCGCTATCCTGGATTTTATCGCATTCCCCGTGATATCCCGATGACGCTCTGTCGACAAAACACCCTCAATACGTTGAGTATCATCACAACCAAACACGATACAGCGGTTGATCGTATGCGACATTTAACCCAAGAGATCGATAAATATGAACATCATCTTCGACAGAATGATGCCCAAGGCGCTATCGATATCATTGAAGGCACGATTGCAGCTTTGCAAGCCGATATTGTGGAATTGACAAAGCATCCGACCAAGGATCCGTTTGATCGCTTTGTGCTTGATGCGATCCCCCAGCACATCGATCACCTCACGGATCTTGTCGGCGTGTTCATTGGTTATCAGGGGCGGATTCCAGCCATGCGTGATGTGCATCGCTTAGAACATAAATTGGAGCACAATGATCGTCAACGGGCGATTGTCGCACGTGAGGTTGATAATCTTGCCATACGATTAGCAACACTTGAAGCCACACTGCGCAGCAATCTCATCCAGGCTATCCCCTTAGGCTGTCATGATTGTATTTTGTTTCAAACCTACAGCACGACGATCAGTCGGATGCAAACGGACTATGATCATGTTAATGAGATCTTACGACGCACCCAACGGCGTCATCACCAACTTGATCGCTTAGTTGAAGCACGTCGGATGAAATTAGCACATGATCATGTGATCGTACCGCAATTGCAACGTCTTTCTAGCTATTTCAATGACTATCCCTTTCTATTACGACCACTGCAAGAGATCGATCTGCTGATGACGTTACGCACCAATCCATCCCTGATCCTGGTGCGATTGGAACAGCATTATCATGACTCTCAAGCCTATTATGTCTTGCATAAAAAGCAAGAGGCACTTGATCGGCACATCCTTGATTATGAGCAACTCAAAACACCATCAGCATTCAGTGGTCAATTTCTCGAGATGATGGTGAGAGAGAAACATCAGGAGTTGGTTGAACTTCGTACATATCATCAGCAGTTGATCATCGAACAAGGGCAACAACAAAGCTTTCTGACGCTTGTCACGGCCTATGAAACTGAACTGCAACACCTCAACAATGAACGGCACAGTTTACAGCAACAAGCATCCTATGCAACCTTGGTGTTTGAACGCGATCTCTGTGATCGGTATCACGCAATGCTCGAACAGAGTAAACGCAAAACGGTGTCACGGCTCACCGAGATCGATCATACGTTGCGTGAACAAGAAGCACTTTCAGCGCGCTATCATCAAGAAGTCATGACGAATATCAGCCTTATCACGCAGCAAGAACGTCAGTATAGTGCGATCGAGAAAGCCCTCTCGCCAACGATTGGCATCCCCTATCGCTATATGGTACAATTTGTCAACGATCTGATCGACGATGCCAATGTGTTTTTAGCCGAAGTGTTCAGTTACCCGTTTGAATTTATTCCAATCACGGATCGTGATACCTTTGATTATAAGTTTCGTATGCGGGTGGGTGATGTGGTGATCCCAGATATCGCAAGAGGCTCTGAAGCCCAGAAAGAAATGGCGGATCTTGCCTTAACTCTGGCCTTGATCATTCAACTCCGGCAAACCAACTATGCCCTCTATCTGGATGAATGTGACAAAGCCTTTGATGCCTATCACAAACAACGGTTGCTACAATTTCTGAAATCGATCGTTGATGATCAGCTGATTTCACAGCTCTTTCTTATCAATCATTCCAGCGTTATATACTCCGGACTACAAAATGCCAATACGCTCGTGCTCAATCAAAACAATATTATACTTCCAGAGGTCTTCAACACACAGGTTCTGTTACAGAAATATTAAGACACGACAACCATGTGGCCTTAGCCACATGGTTGTATCCGGGATCCGTTGTATTGCCACCACCACGGTGATGACTGAGGGTGTTAGGGCGGAATTGTGATGATCATCTCTCGGTCATTGAGATCATCGGTATACGTCTTGTTGGTGATCTTCTCCGCACCGATTCCGTTGAACATGGCCCGTCGGAGAAATAACGCAATGGCATTGCTATCACGAACAGGTTCTGTTGCCCGAAACCGCACGCGTTCATTCGGCAGATGCGTGGCGATTGTCACATAGTGTTGTATAGTATCATCCATGACACGCAGAATCACCAGACTCTCATCATCGTTCAACCGCTGTTCGCGTTCGATATGACCTATGCGTGTCATTGTTGTTGTTATATCCTGTTGCATGAACCCCACCTTTCTTGATATGCATTACACGCGTATGGTATTTAACCATAGCATGAAACATCTCTGTGAAAAACTATTAACAGATTCTATCATGTGTGCTATCACATGGCGCTGATTCGTATTGACATCGCTCTGAGATCATCTATGACCTTAACCCAACCATGCAGACGTTTCATCTCACGCTCTTGTACAAATAAGGGTTTGACCTCAGAAGTGCAATCATTGGCAATATGTTCAATCAAACAGTGACGATGCATATGAACACCACAATCGGTGCAGCGAAAGACCTCTTGCCACGTAGTGAAGAGAACGCCACAACCACAGCCGGCATGAACGGCTTTGGAAAATGGATAACCACAACGAACCAAAGGTGGTTCGATGACAGCTTCATAGATTGGCATTATTCAGATCCCTGACAACAGCGATTAAGGCTGCTTGTGCTAACTCATGGGTTTCATAGCCAGATCCATGTAGATCATACTCACGACCAACGATATGCCAGGACCATTTTGCTAATGAATACCAGACCTCACCGATATTAAACAACACCGTTAAACGTCCATCGACACCTTTTAACCCAGCCTTCAACGTCCAGGTACGATGATGAGGCTTATCTGGTGGATCAAATAGGGTCCACGCTAAAACCAGAGTGATGGTATCGACAATCGAATTATCTGTTGGTTCAGACATTGATTTACCTTTCTTCCCAGGACGTATTATCAGGGTCATATTCGTTTACTCACATAGTTTATAGGATAGAACCTGATAATGAAAAACTATCCATGAGATCACCGGATCATCCGGTGATCTCATGCAGCACATTCAGACTGCTTTTGTGGTACAGCTGAAAATATCCTTCATCGCAGTATAGGCAGCCGTTCCGACTTCCTCAATCCATCCATAGAGGTGATACATCGCTTCCATGATAAATTCACAGGCTTCCCGAACATAGCGCATAGACGCATTTGCATACATATTACCACGCCCATCTGTGCTGTATGTGTCCCAATGAATATCATTGATACGCGATGCTGTATCGAGGATTTTTTTACACGATTTGAAAACTGATGCAAGCAATGGCAGGAGTTTATGAAACTTGTCAATGCTATCATAACCAAATTCGTACATCGACTTTTTCGTGCGGTTAGCATCAATGGTACCCAACTTACCATTACTGGTAACATGTATGTGAGTGATTTCAGAAACTGACTCAATCGCGGTGCGCATCTTTTCGTGCCAGCCATTGAAAGCCTCTAATGTAAAGGGGAGATTCGGATCAAGAAGCTTCTCAGAAACATCGACAACGCGATGCACACTCTCCAGTTGTTCAACCAAATGGTCATAGGGATAACCCGAGAGCATATGTTTTTTGGCTTTATCGGTATCGAAGATGCGACCATCATCCATCATCTTGCTGAGCACTTGCATTCGCACGACATACTTGTGCAGATGCTCTTCATTGCGTTTGAAATGATTAAAGAAATTTGCAAGCCTGGCTTTGAAGGTCTTCCAGAAGATCTCCAAACGTTCACTGATCGCTGCCTCAAGTGCGGCAACAACATCTTGGGAATTTTTGACAGAACGATCACTGGTCAACGATTCCATAGAAGGAATCGTCGCAATCGCTGTTGAGAGCACATTGTTGTAGTTGGCAAAAGACAGCAAAGATCGGGTCATGCCGTATTTGACAATTGAATGCTTCAGTGCAGAGAGTTCTTCAATTGTTGTCAGTTGTGTGCCGATCTCACGCAGATCATCACGCAATGTGATAGCATAGAGATCATGATCACGATCGATCTCCGTTGTGAGCAGCATTTCGATGGCACTGATTTCTTCCGGTGTCTCAATCACCGGCAAAGGACCTTCGATTTGTACTTTGATGTCGGTTAAACGTTGCAACATGGTGATCTCCTTGATGGTAAAAAGGCTTGCATGTCCTGATCCATACAATGATGAATTATACCCACTGTGTTCGTATAGAAACACGTTTCTCAATAAGAGAAGTGGGGAATTCC
>Ga0302221_10002671_pt1 | contig 11029 bp, 11 predicted proteins | sample II_Palsa_E2_1_FD_193517 | JGI IMG/M metagenome (GOLD analysis project Ga0302221, IMG submission 193517) | Peat permafrost microbial communities from Stordalen Mire near Abisko, Sweden - II_Palsa_E2_1 | ecosystem: Environmental > Terrestrial > Soil > Palsa > Peat permafrost | place: Sweden...
GGATGAGTTCTCCTCCTTCAGGCTTCTTCTCTTTGCAGCTGCTTTTCCAACTTCTTCAATGGACTGAATTGACTAAGAATCAAAATAGATTTGCACCTACACGCTGGCGAGGGACTATGATGGCTGCGGTGTTTTCAATGCAAGGCTTCGGCCAGTTCTTTGCTGCAATTGTCGCCCTTGTTACAACAGCCTGTTTCCGCAAATCCTTCTCCACAGCCCTCTCGGTTGCTACTTGCCAAGGTGACTGCCAGCGCGCTGCAGATCGGTCGTGGCGTATCATTATAGGCCTTGGCATGCTCCCTGCTCTCTTCGCACTCTACTACCGCATTACCATCCCCGAGACACCCCGTTTTACATTCGACGTTGCCCAAAACGTGGAGAGCGGCTATACGGATATTCGAGCCTACATAGGATCCGGTCGCTATGGCGGTTTTCTTTTGCAAGCTCGGACTCAACCCACCTCGAACGAGCCCCTGACCCATCCTCGCGCGTCCTGGTCCGATTTCTATGCCTACTTTAGCAAGTGGCGGAACGGCAGTGTGCTCTTCGCCACCATGGCCTCGTGGTTCCTGGTCGACTTCGCCTTCCACGGCCTTGGCCTGAACAACGCCACCATCTTAGCAGTCGTGGGCTACTCCTCGGGCTCGAACGTCTACGAGATCCTCTTTAACGCCGCGGTAGGAAATCTGATTCTCGTCTGCGCCGGCGCAATCCCCGGGTACCTGCTGAGTGTCTGCATGGTGGACTCCCTCGGCCGGCGACCTATCCAAATCGGTGGGTTTATTATCTTGACCTTGATCTTCAGTATCTTTGGGTTTGGGTACAACTTCCTGAACAAGGCCACCTTACTCGCACTGTATATCCTCGCGCAGCTCTTCTTCAACTTCGGCCCCAATTCAACCACGTTCATCATACCCGGTGAGTGCTTCCCGACGCGGTACAGGAGCACATGCCACGGCTTGAGCGCAGCGAGCGGCAAGCTTTGGCGCTACAATTGCTCAGGTCATAGCCCAGCCATTGCTGAGGAAAGGCGCCGCAGCCGGATGCAAGGGCTCCGCGTGTAGCCCATGGCTCGATCACTTGATGCAGATTTTCGCATTCTTTATGTTCTGCGGCACCTTTGTGTCCTTCTTGGTCCCCGAGACCAAGGGGCTGTCGCTGGAGGTGCTGGCCGGCGAGCAGGCGCCACATGCGAGGCACGGGACGAGTAGTGGAGGAGTGCTCTCTGCGTTGGGTCTGCATGTGCACCGCCGGGGCAAGAATGAGAGTGGGAAGCACCGGATAATGAGCGAGGGCCGCCATGGTTGGGGACGAGGCGACCGGAGTCACATGGTGCACGTGGTTGGGGACAAAGATTACTCGGTGCATGCCTCCAATGCCTCGAGCGGAGGTGGGACATTGCGCAGCTATGGGCAGAATGAGGACCCCAACAACTATGTTCAGCAATGGGCTGAAAGTATGCCATTGCAAGATGTAGGAAAGCTGCTTTCGGCGCTGAAATGATTCTTTCTGTTCTGGAGTTAGGAGATTCAGGGGTCGTCAGAGCTGGCGCTACTTTTTCAAGACCCGATGTATTTATAGTATGAGAAATCATTCAACCTCACATCAGCTTCAAGTGATGAGGCGCCCCAAAACATGTTACTCATCCGTAGCGGGGCGGCCGAAAACGTAGAACAGTTGGCGCCTGACGACATCTTTGAGAAACTCTTGCACCTGATGAAACCTTTACTCATTACCGAACATTTGCGCCTGCCCTGTACTCCCTGTACGCCTGGATTCCAAGCTAACCTTTTGATCAGATTTCGGGGATCAATCACGGGTAGTATTGCGGTGGGTCTTGCTCAGATTCCTAAAGTTGATCAGCCACCGTCCCCCATCGTAGCATTAAAGTGTCTTACCAGTGAATCATCGCTAAACCAGGACGACTCTGAAGCTCTCCGATATTCCAAGAATCGCTCTCTGACGGGCTCCACCGTGGGAGAATCAACCTTGCCTGGAGGAGTATGTATGACCTGGAGAGGCACTTCAAGATCAAACCTTTCTTGCCGGGCTCCGGCGACTTTGACTCGAACAATGAGGGTGTAGAAACGCGCGACTAATGAACTGCAGAAGCTAGGTAAGAGGCGCCCACTGATCTCGATGGGGACGGTCCAATTGGAAATCCATTTCCCATTCGGCTCACTTGTCATCGATACTTGTCCGTTGGCGTTCTCTGAGGCTACCTTGTTCGGAATGGGGAGACCGAGCTGGGAAGCCGGGCTTGCATCGGTTTGACTGTCTAAGCTGAACCTGTATCCCCATGAAGCGTCTCGAACATACTGCGTCTCCAGCTTTATGATGCCGTCGCGAAGCCTCATCTCACTAAAAGATTCCAGCAAGGTTTGACTTGGTAACCTTGGGAAGGACTTAACCGAGTAGAATGTCTTGACTCTGACCAAGGAAAAAACTGTGAAGCTTAATCCTTGAAAGAATGACTGTATCGCATCGCATCGCAGCACCACCAAGCCTTGTTCAATTTCAAAGGCCTAATACTACTAACTTTACAAATATTGAGCTTCTGATATAATACTAGATTGAAGCCCAGTTTTTGAAGAAATTGGGATTGCCTTTATGAAAGCAAGTCCCCTTTTTCTTCATACGAATCTGCCCCCCACCACCCACCAGCCGCCAAGCGGCCCAGGACAGCGGCATCATTTGGCCACAACAACAACAAAAATGCAAGAAGAGAAGGCGATGTTCACGGGCTTTGGCCCAATTGCTCGGAAATGGTCCGTTTGTAGAATCTTTGAGGCCTTGAGCTTACCCCCAACCCAAGCTGCGGCTCTGGGAGCGGTGACATACCAGCGATCCCCTCGCAGCAATGACAGATCGGCGCCCGCCCAGAATCAAGGAACGGTGACATATCACCCCCTCCTTTATTATCTCTATTGCCCAATATTCTCCCGAGGAACCTGAGGTGTATTATCTCGGTCTGTTGTCATTCCCATGTAAACGTGACAATGAGCACAACATGCGATTCTCTCCAGGATGCTGAGGATCCATCTCTCGTTGTCCCCGGGCCGCCTGACGGTGGATACGGCTGGGTTTGCGTTGCCGCATGCTTTACCATCAACTGCTTTACTTGGGGTGTCGTTGCTGTAAGAGTGTTTATCTCCATATCCAGCAACAACACAATCCTTCTCGCCGCATTGCTGATCATTGGTACACAGTCGTACGGTGTCTTTCTCGGATACTACCTCGAAAACGGGATCTATCCAGAGGCCACGCCTACGGACTTTGCCTTCATCGGAGGACTAAACTTTTCCGTGGCGATGCTGGCCTCTCCAGCCGTGACGGTCCTGGTCCGCCGCAACCCCTTCGGCATTCACCTGCCCATGCTCATCGGTGTATGTCTGCAAACAGCTGGTTTTACCACAGCATCATTTGCAACACGTATTTGGCATCTTTACCTTACCCAAGGCGTTCTAGTTGGACTGGGGGTCGGCTTCACCTACATTCCCAGCATCGCCGTGCTCTCTCAATGGTTTCGTCGGCGCCGCAGCTTAGCAAACGGCATCAGTGCTGCGGGATCTGGTATTGGCGGGCTCCTGTTCTCCTTTATGGTACGGGCAGCAACATCTCTCTAGCCTGGTCACTTCGCATTACTGGGCTCGTCAGTGGATTTATGAATATTCTAGCAACAGTTGCCATGAGGAGTCGCAATCATATCATTCAGCCAAAACAACATCCGTTTGACATGAATCTCCTTTGCCGTTACGATGTCATACTAGTCCTTGCCTGGGCTTTTGTGAGTATGTTAGGATATATAACCTTACTATTTTCTATGTCCAACTTCGCAAGCTCAATAGGTCTGGATGAATCTCAAGCCGCCACTGTCACAGCCCTTCTAAACCTGGGCACTGCACTTGGTAGACCGTTCATCGGGGTTATTAGTGATTACTGTGGTCGAATCGAGTCTGCGGGATTCATAACTCTTCTATGCGTAATATCAGTCTTTGCAATTTGGATACCGGCAACTTCATATGGAGTTACCATTCTCTTTGTGATTGTCAATGGTGCAATCCTGGGCGTCTTTTGGGTTGTAAGTCATCTGCCGACCCGCCGCTCATTTCTTAGACTAACCTCACATGGAGACTATTGGGCCAATATGCACAGAAGTCATGGGATTTGGAGAACTACCATCTATGCTCTCGCTGGCCTGGCTAGTGATCGTGCTACCAACCACCTGTAAGTTTGGCCCTCTTCCATATTTAAAGGGTGATTCTCATGTTGTTGGCCCAATTTTGTAGTCTCGGAAGTAATCGCACTCAAACTGAGACGCCCTGGATCAGGACATGAGTTCCTCTACCCTCAGATCCTTGCCGGGTTGGCGTACCTCATAGCTAGCATTATCATTCTGGAGTTATGGCGAATTCGCCGACGATCAACTGTCATCGAATATGCTTCAAGTCAGGGAGCCCGTAAAGGAGAACCCAGCGTCGCCTTGACAGCCAGGGCCCAGGCACAACCCTTAGCCAATATATATATGCATTGGACCAGATAACTACCGTTCAAAGTAAATTCATCTTCGTTTGCAATAGAGAGGGAGCTTCTACATGAGACATTTAACAATCCAAGTGGGTTTTAGCAATGGATACATTAGAGGAGCATGAAGAAGTGGAGTTCATCAGCCACCTGAGTAGAGGCAAGATGCAGTATTGACAACACATTGAGCTCTCATCTATTTTGCATACAAGGGTACGTCATCCACCGTATGCAACTGTTTGGATGGTATACTTGGAGGAAAGGCACGCATTCCATCTCAATGCAGATGGGCTGCGTCGGGCATTGCGAACATGGTTTGGCCAGTTCCGGACACTTTGCAGGCAATAGGCACAAGCACCTATGACAGGACAACGGGTCTGAGAGATCGGTGCATTTATTGTTCAAATTTCGGGGTAGGCAAAGCTTCTCATGCCAATTGGGGGCAGATCTCGTTCCTCGCCATGCAGAACAATATACTCGCCACCAGGAGACACATCCACTCTACTTCCACGCTGCAGCATCATATTCGTCCATCATTCTCACATATTCATCTCCCGCAGTAGCCCAACCCTTTATTCCCTCTTCGAGTGTACGGCTTTCCATCTCAGTGTTGTTCTGCTCCTTGATGTAATCTGCAAACCATCCGGCGGCGCGGTTGCCGCGACCGCGTGAGGAGCCTGCAATATCTTAGTCAGGAATACCAGGAGACATCAGAGCGGGAGAGGAGATGAAGTGATAGTTGTGTTGATTACGGATACGCAAAGCGAATGACATACCACAGTACCAGATTACATTTCGAATGGTGGCGGTTGAGAGGAGAGCGTACAGTGAAGGGATCGTTGAGTAGAGAGATTGAGCAGGTAGATTTATGGATCCACGAATAGTCCCACCCTAGTCATGTTAGAATTTCAATTCAGTTCATTGAAGCTCATGGACTTCAAGTTTTCAGCTATATGGTCGCCGTTGCAAATAGCCCAATGATGAGAACACTAGGACGTACCTCGAAGTCCGTCCTCCGAAGGTCTACAAGAACGAAATCTTTTCCAGCTACCTTTCCTTCGAGCATCCATGAGAGGAGGGTCTCACGAGTGATGACTGCCGCAGTGGTCTTTGGCGCTGGGTAGGCGGCATGCCACGGCTTCTCTACTACCGGTTCGCCGACACTGTGATTGCTTGTGGCCATTATTGCGGAGGAAGAAGATTTGGAACAGTATTTGGCAATGCGGTACAATGGTTTTGAGTTGAACAGTAGACCTTTTAGAGTCATGTATTAAGGAATACAGAAGTAAGTATAGTAAACGCAGAGGAAGTTCTCGATATGGACACGTGACGCCTGATGTGCCACCCTGAAGAACATTGCAAGCTAACCCGCAGAATGATGCAAAAAGTGTTTTGAGCCAAAGAGACTCCTCTCCTGAACCTCGTGCCCAGCTTCGAATGAAAAATTGGAAACGTTTGTTGAAGGCGTTGCGACGGAGAAAGGGGAGGCGGCAGGCGAAAGGGCCAAGGCTGGCGTGTCACTCGCTAATCTGGCAAAGAATGTCACTTCTTCATTCTAATTGGCTGGCAGGATGTGCTGGGCTAAGCAGGCAAGAGACCAGTCGACGGCCTCGTCCCTTCTGAAAGTAAATCACCGTTCACATAATCTTTTCTTTTCCTTTCTCACCTCTTCTTTCTCTACTCGAATGCACATATTTGCGATCGAGTCTGTTCCTTCGAAATCATATCACCCATTCACTTTCGAACCTCGTCCTACCTGCAGCATTTGCAAAATGCCTTCGACTCCAAATATACCTCATTCTCCTGCGCTGGCCAGCAAGGAGCAATCAGTTTCTGACCTAACCCCGCCTTCGACTCTAGATCCCGATATCGAGCTACAAACACACGGCAATCCAGAAAACGACCCTCAGTCATCCAAAGTATCTGCGTTCAAGAGTCTAGGATTGCTGGACCGATTTCTTGCAGTATGGATACTCTTGGCCATGGCCATCGGGATCATTCTGGGAAACTTTGTCCCCAACACTGGCCCAGCTCTGCAGAAGGGGAAATTTGTGGGAGTATGTGTTCCAATAGGTAAGATTCAATTGCTCGTTTGCCCCCAAGAATCTTTTGCTGACTTCTCTTACGTGACTAGCAATTGGATTGCTCGTTATGATGTATCCGATCTTGTGTAAGGTCAGATACGAGACGCTCCATCACGTCTTCCGTGAGCGCAAAATCTGGGTGCAGATTGGATTCAGCATCGTGGTTAATTGGATCGTTGCGCCCTTGGTCATGGTATGTTTATCTCCAGTGTTACGTTGCCTGTTCACCTTTCCAATACTAATGCATTGCAGCTTGGTCTCGCGTGGGCGTTCCTTCCCGACAAGCCAGGTCTGCGAGATGGCTTGATTCTTGTTGGCCTTGCGAGGTGTATCGCCATGGTCCTGATCTGGACGGGTCTCGCTGGCGGGGATAGCGAATACTGCGCCATCCTCGTCGCTATTAATTCAATATTGCAGATGGTCCTCTTCGCCCCTCTCGCGATTCTATTCCTTCGAGTTATCAGTGGTGCCGACGCGGAAGTCTCGTACGAAACTGTCGCCAAATCGGTGGCCGTCTTCCTCGGGATCCCCCTTGGTGCAGCAATCGTAACCCGTTTCGGTCTACGCAAGCTTATCAGTCCCACTTGGTACAACGAAGTATTCTTGAGGTTTGCTGCCCCGTGGTCGCTCATCGGCCTTCTCTTTACTATTCTCGTTTTGTTCGCGTCTCAAGGGCGGCAAGTTGTGCACCAAATCGTGTCCGTTGTCAGGGTTGCAGCGCCACTGGTTGTTTACTTTGGGGTCATCTTCTTCCTTACCCTCCTGGTGACGCATAAGCTTGGCTTTGGATATAAGCTGGCAGCGACGCAAAGCTTTACTGCAGCCAGCAACAATTTCGAGCTGGCAATCGCCGTCGCCGTCGCTACATATGGTCCCAACAGTGATCAAGCTTTGGCATCTACGGTTGGGCCCCTCATTGAAGTCCCCGTTTTGCTCGGTCTGGTATATGTTGTGAAAGCCATCGGACGGAGAAGAGGATGGAAAGACTGAGGAGTGAGAAACTAGGCATCTGGCACCAATTCAAACTTGTACATATTCTGTTCATTTGGTTATTAGAATGGCTTGCCTGGCTTAGCATATCATAAATGCACATATCGAGTAGTGAGCTCGAGCAATCAACTTTCAAAGGAAGTTAAACGATTTGTTCCCTTTCACTGCGGAAACTGAGCTATGTAGATGTTGACATTGAGGATTGAATAGAATCCTGCATAAAAATTACCTTCTCACCAGTGGATAAAGTGCGGAATGTCACCTGATAATCAAAAATTTCTCGGCAGGGTCTAGCCCAAATCTCCGTCCGCCGACTCCGGTCGACCTTATCTATGAAAATGTCATTTTCAGCGCGTCCACCGTACATTCCTCTCCCTTTACTTAAACCACCCCCGGAACTTACACCCCGTATGAAAACTCTTCTCGTTGGTACTCGTAACATTTTACAGCCAAGAAATAATAAAACGGCAATTCGAATGGGTTCTCTTGTCTCTCCAGCCCGGGAGCTTCGAACATTGGCACAATGCCCTCAGCTAGCCATTTCAAAAGCCAAAGATGATCCTGAAATCAGAGCCAAATACCGTCCCTTTTTGCTAGATGCAGAGCTCGAAGCTACGGATTGGATCTCTCAGTTAGAGTTAGAGACTACAATTGCCATGGCGGAGGAGAATTTAGCAGAGACCGAATCCAGATTAAAGGTTCTAGTGCTCTATGGAAGCCTGCGGAAACGGTATAAACCTTGCCCCAGAGCTTCAAATAATAGGTCGATTTAACATGCATCCAAGCTCCTACTCCAAACTAATGGCCTTCGAAGCCTCCCGCATTCTTCACCGTCTCGGCTGCGACGTTCGCATTTTCAACCCGAGCGAACTCCCTATCCGCGACTCTGTCGATGCCACGCACCCTTCGGTTCAAGAACTACGCTCCCTATCCCTCTGGTCCGATGGGCACATCTGGTGTTCGCCTGAACAGCACGGAAACCTCACTGCCGTCTTCGGAGACCAAATAGACTGGATCCCTTTATCCACAGGTTCGGTGCGGCCTACACAAGGCCGCACACTATCCGTAATTCAGGTCAATGGTGGGAGTCAGAGCTTTAACGCTGTTAATAGTTTGAGGATACTGGGGAGATGGATGCGGATGTTCACTATTCCGAATCAGAGTAGTTTGCCAACTGCGTGGAAGCAATTTGAGGATTAGGGGGGAGATGGCAGTGGGAAGGCTAGGTTGTTGCCAAGTGGGAACCGCGAGAGGCTAGTGGATTGCATGGGGGAGTTTGTTAAGTATACGATTGTCATGAGGCCGCATTTTGAGTTGTTCGAGGATCGATTTAGTGAAAGGAAGGAAAAGCATGACAGGGAGATAAGGAGTATGACGGTTAAAAACGACATTGTAGACAAGATATTGTTTTGCTTTAGATGGAAAATAGAGAGGTCGCGTTGGGGTCATTTCGTGTTAGACCGTCCTGTTGATAGCGGGGTGAGAATACTATCGCTGGGTTGAGCATGAGAAATCTCCTGAAGTGCGCGCCGGATTCGACCCTCTGATCTACTTGTGACTGTGCGGGCAATCGTCGAATTCTCTGTGCCAGCCATGGCGCTCATCCAGAAACGGCATTTCTGGTTTTCGCCATCAGTCCATGGTGAGATCTTTTCTAACATGTCGGTCTCGGTGTTGGGGAGGATAATGGGTTCGTATTGGTGTTCATCAGGATCAAAAGGTGTATTCTTTGCGGAAAACCGCCATCTAGGCCAGTTTTCTTCATCTGCAGCATATTAGTATTTCGCGATGGTTCTCTTCAGTATCTATATGGTACTAACGAATATTAAGTGTGTGTTCCGATGAGAATCCTGGGTCGAATGGACGGCGGCTAGATGCCCATCTACCTGCCACCGCGCCTGACATCTGATCTGCAAATAGGATCGACTGTGCGCAGAAATGGCGCTGGCGAAATGATACAGCGCTATGCGAAACCCTCGTTAAAACACCACTTTTAAGCGAGCGCTCGAAAAACGCGTGCTGACGAGATCGACGCGAAACCTACTTTCCAGTTACCCATAAATTATTCCACAACCACTTATTAGTTTAACTTCTAGCTGTATATAACTCGAGTTTTATATGCCAGGAGGGCGTATGTCCAAAGATTATAGGGGCAACCGCCCTTTATAGAGCTTTCGGCAAAACAAACGCGTCGGCTTAATAAGAATATTCTCGATATATTTTAATAAATATAAGCTCCCCTTTATTAAAATAAAAGCTCTAAAAAGTTATTAGTTTCAGCTATAATATTTTTTAAATTTATTATTTAATAAATAAATTTTATAAATACTTTAATTTAAATTAATAATATTTTTTTTAAAAAATTTATAAAAATAATATAGTTTTAATTTATATTTAATTTTATTATATTATTATAATTAATAATATTCGAAAAAATTAAACTTTTATAAAAATAATTAATATAATTTATATAAAAAAAATTTTTAAAATTATTAAATAATAAAATTTTTTTTTTAAAAATTTAAAATTTTTTAATATTTTTATTATTAATAATAATAATATTTAATTTAGTTTTTTTAATAAAATTTTATTAAATAAAAAAAAAATTAATTTTTAATTATATATTAATATTATTTTTAATTATTTTAATTATAAAAAAAAATAAATTTAAAAAAAAAAAATTTAAAATTAAATTATATAATATATTATTATATATTAAATTTATATAAATAATCATTAAGCTTTAAACTTATATTTTTAATATTTAATTAATATTTTTTTTTGATTAATTAAATTAATATAATTTAATTTTTATTTAAATATTTTTTATATTTTATTTTTATAATATATAATATATATATATATTATATATATTTTTTTTAATTAAATTTTTAAATAATTAAAAAATTAAAAATATATATTAAAATAATAAAAATAATAATTTTAAAAATTTTAAAATATTAAAAAAAAACTCGAGATTTAATTATAAAATAATAATTTTATAAAAAAAAAGATTTATAATAAAACTTTAATTATTTAAAAATATATTTATTATTTTTATATTAATAAAAATTATAAAAAATAAAAAATAATATTATTATATAATAAAATTATTTAATAATTATTATAAAATTATATTCGAAAATTAAATTAAATTAAAATAATTTTAATAATTTATTAATTATTTAAAAATTTATTATTTTATTAAATAAATTAAAAAAAAATTATATAATAATAATTTAAAAAAGTAATATATTAATAAATTATTAAAATATAATATTTTTAAAAACTTATTAATAAAAAATTATTTTATTAATAAATAAATTTTTAATTTATTAATTAATAATTTTTTTTAATTATTTGATTTTATAAAAAAAAAATTATATTTATTTTTTATTTTAATATAAATTATTTTTAAACTTTTAATAATA
>Ga0302221_10002674_pt1 | contig 11022 bp, 2 predicted proteins | sample II_Palsa_E2_1_FD_193517 | JGI IMG/M metagenome (GOLD analysis project Ga0302221, IMG submission 193517) | Peat permafrost microbial communities from Stordalen Mire near Abisko, Sweden - II_Palsa_E2_1 | ecosystem: Environmental > Terrestrial > Soil > Palsa > Peat permafrost | place: Sweden...
TAACATTACCCCCCCCCCCCCCCCTTTCAAATAAGCTTATCCCCGAGCTTTGTATTTTATAATTATATAATCGATTTTGTAGTTTTCTCCCAATTTGTCCTAGAAACAACTATAGTTTTATAAGGTTATATAATAAGGCTACTTTAATTGTTAAGCCGCTTTTAAAGGGGCAATTTTCATTTTTCCCTCTTTTAAAGTAGCTTTAAGTTTTAGGCTTTAATATTCCTTTTAAATTATTATCTTTCTTAGCTTTAAAGAACTTATCTTATTATATGCACTTTAACTAATATATCAAGTTTTTTAAAGGACTTAGCCGATTAGGGTATATATAATAAAATACTTGCAAAGCAATAAGATTATTACTTAATAACAAAGCAAAGTACTAATTAAAATTCAAGTTTTATCCCTTTTATTATATACAATATTTCAATTTCCCCTAAATAAGCTTTATTGCTAAAACTTTTTGCACTTTATATTTTATTTTATTATCCTCGATTTCTAATAGCGGGGGTTTTAAGTTAATTTAGCTAAACAATAAGTTTCTAAGGTTTTTATATAGCTTTTTGGCATAAAATATTAAGTATACTTTAATCGACTTTAGCAACTTAAGCTTAAAAGAATATCTAATTTATTTTAAGATTTTATATAAGCTATTTATTTGTTATATTAATTTGTAGCTTAATCGATTATTATTTTAGTGTTTTATAATAACTTAAACCTTATTATTAACTTTAAAATTAACTACTCGATAGTGTTTATTTGCTTAAAGTATATATTATTTTTACAATTAAGCTATATTTCTTTATATAATACTTTAAGATTTGTATAATCGTTTTATTAAATTCTTAGCCTTTATATAATTTAGCTTTTCCTTAAGCATATAAGCTTTAATAAGTGTATTTTAGTCAAATAAAATATAAGGTTTATAACCTTTTTTAGTTAAAAAAGGGGGTTAACTAATAGTTTTATATTATAAAGAGGATTATTAATAATTTATAATCAATATTTATTTATCTTAATTATTTTAATAATAGTTAATATAAATATCAAGAAAAATAAAAACATGCTAATAACTTGTTAATAGTGCTAACAATGTGCTAATAGTGCTAGAGATGTACTAATTGCACTATTTTTGTATATCTAAAAATTTAGCATTAATATTTTAATATTAAGTGCTAATTGTTTGCCAATTAAGCTATAAGCAGCAATTATATTATATATTCAAATAGTAATTATCTTGCTAATATTAATTAGCCCTTAATTAAAATATCTAATATTAGGAGTTTTAATTTAATTATATCCTTTATAAAAGCTTATATAGAAATAATTTACAAAATTATTTTAATATTACAAAAATATAACTTTATATAAGTTACTTTACTAAAACGCTTTATAAAAGTGTCTTTTACAAAAAGTGGCCCCGAAGCTTAAGTTAACCTTTAAAACGCTTTACCAAAACGCTTTGCTAAAACTCCTTGCTAAAACGCTTTATAAAAGTGTCTTTTACCAAAAGTGGCTCCGAAGCTTAAGCTGCCCTCTAAAACTATTAGTTGGAAATCACGTGTTTTAGGCAAAGGATTCAGCTTTACAAGGGTTTATACTATATTGCTTAGTAGAAATAGCTTTAATCCTAATAACTTATTATACTAAGAATGATTTTAGTCCTAGTGACTTATTATAGTAGTTGCTTACAAGCCTGCCTAGAATAGGCTTTCTTAACTTCTTATTCCTTTAATATATAGCTAAAGTGTAATGTGTACGGATATGATCCCCTTAGCTCCAGCCATATATATGCATTTTAGCATATTCTCGTCTTAAGCAGTGATTACTGCCTAAGTACCGCTTTTTGGTCATATGGTCGAGGGGTTTTGGCCGTAGACACCTCATATAAAGGAACTCCCTAATAATTAAAACTTTAAATAACTTTAATTATTTTTACCCTTTTTTATAAATTAGAACAACTACTCGACTAATTAACAAAAACGCCTTGCTAAAACTTGTTGCTAAAACTCCTTGCTAAAACTCCTTGCCAAAACGCTTTATAAAAGTGTCCTCTATAAAAAGTGGCCTTGAAGCCCAAGCTGCCCTTTAAAACGCCTTGCTAAAACTTTTTGCTAAAATGCTCTATAAAAGTGTCCTTTACAAAAAGTGGCCCCAAAGCTTAAGCTGCTCTCTAAAACGCTTTACCAAAACTCTTTACTAAAACTCCTTGCTAAAACACTTTATAAAAGTGTCTTTTATAGAAAGTGGCCCCGAAACCCAAGCTGCTTTTTAAAAATGCCTTATTAAAACTCTTTAAGATATTAGATAAAGAGATATTAGATAAAGAGATATTAGATAAAGAGATATTAGATAAAGAGATGTTAGACAAAGAGATGTTAGATAAAAAGAAGGAAAGGAGAAAGGGAGAAAAGGAGGAAAAAATTAAATTAAATTTATTAATAGTATGCATATTATACTAAAACCTTAATAAGCTTAGCTAAGCTTGCTAGGGTTTTAGTATAATATATATATAATTATAGAAAGCTTTAATTTTGCTAGTAAAGAAGGGTAAATAGCTATTATAATATAAATAATATAAAGTAATAAAAAAAGTGCTACCTTTTACTTATATTGCTTATAGTATAATTGCTGGCCCATTTTTGTATTATATGCTATATAGTCCAATTCTTGGGCTTATTTTATATCTTGTTTCTTAGGCCTTAGTTTAGGTCACACTTATAAGATTAAAGGGTATACTTTTTAAGCCTTTTAAACTATTCTCTTAAACTATTCTCTTAAACTATTCTCTTAAACTATTCTCTTAAACTATTCTCTTAAACTATTCTCTTAAACTATTCTCTTAAATTGTTCTCTTAAACTAGCCTCTTAAACTATTCTCTTAAATTGTCCTTTAAAACTAGCCTCTTAAACTAGCCTCTTAAACTATTCTCTTAAACCGGCTTCTTAAACTAGCCTTTAAAATTAGCTTTTGAATTTTTTTTTTAATAAGTGCAATTGCTAAGTAATTAATTGCCCTACTTGCTAATTAACTACTAAGTAGCTACTAATAGCATTATATAAGTGATTGCCAAGTAATTAATTGCCCCACTTGCTAATTAACTATTAAGTGGCTATTAATAGCATTATATAAGTGCAGTTAAACTATATGTGAGGATATTGTTGGTAGGCAATAAGGCAATGTAAATAATTCGATGGATTTTAAAGAGTATATTTAGTATAGAACTAATTTTTGCCCCTTTAGCAAGTGCAGGTGAACATCTTTAAAGCTTATAGCTTATAAGGATGTAAGACGGGTCGAATATTCCTCCGTTGCGGACTAAATGTTGCTCCGGGAGTTCTAGTGCTTACAAGTTACTTGATCCTTAGTATTACTAGCCTTACGCGTATAGCCGACTTTACGTATATTACAAGTATACCCTCTTTTAAAATCTTATCTTTAAGATTATTTAATTAAAGTCTTCGAAATAAGTTTTATTAAAAAGGGTAATAGTATAATATAAGCGTCGTGTAACTATTATAAACAAATAACGCGTAACGCGCAATATAATTAATCGAAACTCACGTGGCGTTAAGCTATACAAGTATGCAATTAGTTAATTTAAAAACTAAAAAATAGCGAGAAGAATAGCTTAGCTTATTACTTCTTTATATATTAATTTTAAATCTTTAAAAATATAATATATATCTTTAAAAGAAAGCAAAAATTGATATTTATATTATATATATAACTATTAAATTATATAAGAAGTGACAAAAAGGCTCTTAGAAAGTAAGCACTTAAAAGGCAAGCGCACTAGTCGCTTCCGGAAATAAATTAGCGTCGAATTTAGAATAGTTTTATTATATGCAAACGATTTCTTTAAGCCCTTTAAACCCTTAAATATAAAAGCTTTTAAAGGCTTTTATTTAATACTTTTACTTCTTTTAAAAATAATATTAAATAACTTATCCCTTTTTAACTTATTTGCATAATTATTAATTTATTAAAAGCTTTATATTTATATTACTATATCCATGTCGGGTTTCCGGTCTATTATAGTACCCCTTAAAAAGCGTAAAGCCGACTTCGCCGATTTTTAGCTTTAATTAAGTCGCTATTTTAAATGCTTTAAGTATATAATTATTAATCTTAAAATTAAGTGTTCGATTTTACTTAAAAAGAAGAATTATAAGCGTTATAATAAGGGTAAAACAAGTTACAAGAAAGTAAACTTAATATTCTTACGCGCTAATATATAAATTAATATATACTTTTAAATTCCCGGCTACCTTTATAAGGCTTGCTATGCTTAAGAGGATATTATTACCGTTTTTATTATATAGCTTCGAGATTACTTTAATTAAAAGTCCTTTATTAAAGATAATAATAACTATAATTATTAAATTATAAAATTTAATAATAACGCTCCCGATAATATTTAAAACTTCAAGTACTTTTAGCAAAAGATAAAGTTAATAAATTCCTTTTTATATATTAAGAACTTAAAGGGTAAAGACTTTTAAAAGGCCTTGCAAGTAAGTTTTTTTAACCTTTTAAGGAATAATACTAATCTTAGTCTAAAAATATTAAGATATATATATTTAAAGTATAAAGTTAATTATTAGTATTATTATTACTTAAAAGGATAATTTTGTTACAAGTACTTCTTTTGCCGATATTATAATATTCTTAGCAATAAAGGAGCTAACTTCGGAGATCCGGCTTTTCCGGGAGGCATATATAGTTATAATAAGCTTATTAAAACACTTTATAAAAGTTTAAAACTAACTTCTTTTAATATACGCTTACTTTTAATAAAGATAAGCAAGTATTTAAGCATATTTGTCGCTATTTTACCTTTATATTATCTTAATCGGGGGTATTATTTTAAAGTACTTAAGCGTTTAGTTTTAAGCTTTAAATATTATATAATAATATAAAGATACTTATAGCAAGACTATATATAATAAACTTTTATTATACTTTATCCTTTATTTTAAGTAACTTTTAAGTTTAATATCTAATTTAACAAGCTTTAATAAAACTTTAAAAAAACTATTTATATAAAAAATTAAAGAAAAAGCATCTTTTATTATAAGCCTTTCTAGGGCTTACTAAGACCCCTCTTTTTCTTTAATTATTTTTTAAGAGGTAATTTAGCTAATACCGAGTTTAATTTATAGTTTTTATTATATAATTTTAAGAGTTCTTTAAAGTTTTAAAAGTTAAAGTAAGCTAGCAATTAAGTGTTATAATTATTAAGCTAATACTTCTATTTAATTAAATACTTCCGGTTTTTTTTGCTATCTTAATAATCGATAATAGCTTTAACTTCTTATTTTTGCTTTTTATTATTATTTAATAGTTTTAAAAGCTCTTTAAAGGGGTATAAGTAAAGTTTTTAACCCTTTTTAATTATATACTCTTTAAAGAGAGAAATATAAAATATTAAATAAAGACAATTATATAATATTAATAGCTTTAACTTATATACTAATTTTTTAACGTATTATAAGATCTTAAAAGGTCTAATATACTTCAAGGCAAGCTTCTTTACCTTTAACTTAATATTCTTTATCGATAATATTACTTAATCTCTTAAAGAGAAGTAGTTATTTAACTAGTGCTTATTATAGTAGCTTTCCCGGTTATTTTACGCCTAATACTAAAGTTTTTAAAGCTTTTTCCGCTTTTTATATAAAACTTTAAGCCTCTTGCGCGTAACCGGTACTTCCCTTTAAATCTTGCCCTTAAAATTTTATAATAATTAAAGGTAATAACTATAATATATACGAAATAGTATATCTTATAAAACTTGATATTTTAAGCTATTATATGCAAATTTTATAAAAGATAGCTTATTGTACTAGTTATTCTTATTTGCATTATAATAAGCCCTTAAGTAATATTTTAAAGCTTAGTTTTAGCGTTTTGTTTATTTATTAATTTAAAGATAAAAGGCAATACTTAAATGCTACTTATAAAGTATATAAAAGCAAAGCGCGGACTAAAATCTGCTAATAAATATTATTCCTTTATCGGAAACTATTTTATTAAGTATACTAAAGATCGAAAAGACTTATTCTTATAAGATTTTAGCAAGTTCCGGAAAGTTAATAGTTTTATAATATATAATATACTTAGCTATCTTCGAGTATCGGTTAATTACTACTAAAATAGCGTTAAAAGCAAGACTATTAGCAAGGTTCTTATATACTAATAACCCGGTAATAAAATTTATAAAAATCTTGCTTTAAAGCTTTAATAGCTATAATAAATTACTAAGTAAATTATATAATATATGCCTTTTAGCTTTAACTCTTTAATAAATGTCGCATTCCTTATAATAAGTATATATAGCATTATTTATTTGTTTTTAGTAATAAGTTTTATAAAGGAGTTTAAAGGTCTTATTAGCTTTATAATAGCCTATTAAAAGGTTATTATAATAAAGTTTTATAACTTTTGCATATAAAGTAAAGTTATTAAAAATATAAATTCTCTTATATTACCGGAGTAGCTCCGAGTTATCTACTATTTATATAACATTTTTATTTACGCTACATTTACTAAGCTTCTTAGCGACAATAAACTTATATTATTTGTTGTTCTATTAAGTTACCCTAATAATATCTAAAAGGGGCTTTATAAGAGGGGCTAATGCTATTGCCCTTTTAATAGTAGCACATATCTATAAATATAAAATTAAGTGCTTATAATTACTTAATTTTATAACTTAAAAGAAAGATGTAAAGTTATAAGTTTTATTAAATAACTTTATTATAAATAGCTTTATTATCGTAGGTATAATAGTAAAACTTATAAAGCGCTTTCTTATACCTTCTTCCCGAATTAAGGGATTTACAAAATAATTTATTTGCTTAATTTGTGGCAAATCTCCTTATATAATAGCGGCGATTGCAAGAAATAACATATCTCTATTAAAGGTAAACTTTTCGGGGCTTATTAAGCCTTAAATTGCAATAGCAAAGCTTCTTTTAAGTTTATTTTAAAAGGTAAAAAGCTAAGTTATATTAGCAAGTCCCTTTTAATAGTCGGGATATTTACTAAGTTTATTAGTAGCATTCGAGGCACCTTTCTAGTAAGTAATCTCAAAATTATAAGTAATAAAGTATATTACTTATTATACTTAGCAACTCTTTAAGTACTTTGTTTTTATAAAGTACTTAAAGTTATTATAATTAGTTAAAACCTCGATTATATGCTTAAAACCTTTAAAGTAATATCTTTATTACTTAAAAGCTTTTATAATCGCTAATAACTTAAAATTATAAGTTTAATAATTGCATTCGGCACTAGACAGCTTCCGGGACTAAAATGCTATAAGATACTAATACTTATACGTTTTAATATTTGCATCGACTTATTAAAAGAGATAGCTAGTAATAGCAAACTTAAATATATTAGTTTTTATATAAATCTTTTTAAAAGGGTCGAAATAGATAAGAATAAGTGCTTAAATAAAAGTAGCTTTAAATTCTTAAAAACTTTATTTAGCATCCGAAGTCTACTTAAAAGGAGTAGTTTTTCGGCTATTCTTTATATTAATTAAAAGATTTATAAGGCTATATGCTATATGCAAGTACTTGTAAATAAAATAGTAATAAAAATTCGCAAATTTAAGAAATACTTATATATTATAAAACGATTTTAGTTTAAGCTACTTAATAATATTATAAATCCTCTTAAAGTCCGGTTTAACTTTATCGACTTTAATATAAAAGCTTAAAAATTTAAGTTCTTATATGCTAAACTTATATTTGCTAAGCTTAGTATATAGCTTATATTTATAAAGCTTAGCTATAACTTAGCGCATATGCTTTTTATACTTTTTAAGGTTTTTTAAGTATATAAGGATATTATTTAAATATATAATTATAAAATAGTCTAAGAGTCTTATTATAAACGTATTAATATACGCTTAAAACGTGGCTAGGGCATTCGCTAAGCTAAAAGGCATAATAAAGTACTTAAAATATTTATAACAAGTATAAAATGCTATCTTTTATTTATAGCCTTTACAAATACAAATCTAATAATACATATCCTTTAAATTAAGCTTTATAAAGACTTTAGCGCTTATTAAGCGATTTAATATCTTACTAATTAATAAAAGAAGGTGTTAATTCTTAATTATAACTTTATTTAAGCTATAATAATTAATATAAAGGCATAACCCGCTATCCTTTTTAAGTATAAAAAGGATAAGGGCTCTTGCTAAGCTTATAAATGGCCGAATTTAGCGCTTTTTAATAGCATTTACTAGATATAACCTTAAAGCTTCGAGCTAGACTTTAAAAAGATTATATAAAAGCTTATATAAAAGCAAATTAATAATATTAATAAAATGTTTAAACCCTCTTTGCTTTAAAAGTTTATTAGCTTTACTTTTGTTAAAAACGTTAGCAAGGTTATTAAAGTATTCCGGCAATTTAATAAAACTTTTCGGTAATAGCTTAAAAATTTAGTAAATTAAAATAGTATTTATAATAGATTCGGGTTTTTAGATAAAAGCAATAATAAAATAGCTTTTATATTAGTACAAAGACTAATTAATTAGATAGTTACAATTACTCTTGCTTATAAAGAGAACTTAAAGGGTAACTTTTAAGTTTTTATTAAGCTTTGCTTTAAATTCCTTTAAGGTTATAATTTTAATATTATTAAGCTATTTAAGTACGTATACTTAATGCTTTTTAATATAATTATAATATTAAGCTATTATAGTTATATAAAATTCTATTTTAAAGACTAAATAATAACTTGTAGCTTTATAGCTATAAAAACGGAGCTTATATATTCGAGTTTCCGAACAATTATTTATAATAAAGATATTAAGATTATATATATAATATATCTTAAATTTATTACTATAAAAAGTAATAAACTCGACATTATATTAAGTAAGGGGCATAAAGCCTTTAGATTTAGCTTAATTATTACTAAAAAAATTATAATTAAAACTAGTATCCCCGAAGCTTAAAAGCTACTTAAAGGCACTAGTACTCGGCTATATTAAGTAAGCTTAAATTATTATCCTTTTATTCTTATATATCTTTAGTTTATTAAGCCTTATAATACTTAAGACTTAAACTTGCCTTTTTTATACTTTTAAATAAAGAGCTTTATTTTTGCTTTGCTTATATAATCTAGTTTATATAGCATATAATAATAATAGTGTCTTCTTTAGCTTTAGCCTTTTTAAGGAAGTCTTAAGCTTAATTAGCATACTTCGAGTACCTTTTATCTTTAAATATATATCCTTTTTAGTTATAAGTATAACAAGTAATATCGCGTCTTGCTTAGCTTTCGAGGTTAAGCTTAAAGCTAGCTTAATTGTTCTTAAAGCTATTTTAAGCCTTATAAGCTCTCTCTTTTCTTTTTCTCTTATTTTCTTTTAAAGCGTTAAAGGAAGAAGTATTATTATTAGTATTAGAGTTAAAGTTTAAGCCTCTTTTAATACTTGCTTTGTGCTTTAAGCGGCATCCTTTATTAATAATATGCTTTATATATTGCGCTATTTTTAACTATTAAGAAATAGAAGTAGCTATTTTTTTATAAAGCATAAAAATTAATATCTTTCTAGTTTCTTAGTTTATTAAAGCAATATTAAAGGTTTAAATGCAACTAGTCTTATTTATAGCTTTAAAGTTAGCTTCGAATATAATTATCCGAGTATATAACTTAATAATTAATTCATTTATACTTTATTAAAGGTTATAAAGACTTTTAAAAGCATCTTAACTTCGGGCTTTAAAAGAGTTAATTATATTTGTAAAGAAAGGCTTAAACTTCTCTTAAGTAACCGGTCTATAAAAAGAGCTATTCTTATAATAAGCCTCTTATAAATCGTGTAAGTTTCCGTATAATATAATAGCTATAGCATTTACTTTACTCGAGTAAGTGTTATAAGTTTATAATTAAGCCCGAAATAAGGCCTTTTAACTTATTATAAACGTGATTTACTCTTTAATGTCCTTCCTTTAATATTATTTAAGGACTTTAACTTTTAAGATTTTCTTACGCTTAAGACTTTTCTTAAAAACGTTAAACGGGGGTTTTTTTTATATTATATCTTTATTTGCATCGCCGAAACTTATAATAAGCTATTCGTTTTCGATAAGAGGAAGTATAATAAAGGCTATATAAGAGGGGATAATCGTTAAAGGAGTAAGTTTAATAATATATTTAAAAGGCATCGGGTCTTTATAAATAAAAGAAGCTAGTATAATTATAAAGTAAAGCTTTGCCTTTAAAGCGGCCTTTTTAGCCTTTAATATAGTAATACTAGCATTTATAGCAACTTCTTTATTATTAATTTTATAATGTTTTTTAACCAAATCTGCTACTTTTACTTTTAAGGTAGCTTCTTTTATTTTAGCTTAAGCTAATAAAGCTTAAACTTAAGCATCTTAAAGCGATAAAATAAAGCTAAAAGGATAATTATTATAAGCTTTTAAAGGGGACTTATTAATATTATACGACTACAATCCGCTATTATTTCCACTATTACTTTTATTAATATTAAGCTAATTAAGCTTAATACTAAAATTAAGTATAAGGATAACTTTAATTTAATTAGTAAAAGATATAATTGCTTTATTAAACTACTTCTTTTAAAGATAAAAAGATTAGCTTATAAGGATATTATTAGTAAGCAATAAAGTAATATAAACAATTTAATAGATTTTAAAGAGTATATTTAATATAAAACTAATCTTTGCCCCTTTAGCAAGTGCAAGTGAATATCTTTAAAGCTTATAGCTTATAAGGATGTAAGACGGGTCAAATATTCCTCTATTATAGACTAAATGTTACTCCGGGAGTTCTAGTGCTTATAAGTCACCTGATCCCTAGCATCACTAGCCCTACGCGTATAGCCGACTTCACGCATGTCACAAATTAGCTTACTTTATAATACTAGTATTAAAGAAGCTTTAAGTGCAATGTCACGAGCGCCAGCGTCTGGGCCTAGAAGAGAAGGCAAAGGTAGAAGGGTCTCAATTACGACTATACAA
>Ga0302221_10002676_pt1 | contig 11021 bp, 13 predicted proteins | sample II_Palsa_E2_1_FD_193517 | JGI IMG/M metagenome (GOLD analysis project Ga0302221, IMG submission 193517) | Peat permafrost microbial communities from Stordalen Mire near Abisko, Sweden - II_Palsa_E2_1 | ecosystem: Environmental > Terrestrial > Soil > Palsa > Peat permafrost | place: Sweden...
CATGTTTAGACTAAGATCAGTCTGCAACTCCTTACCGTTAAACAAATATTTATTCGGTACTGTATTCTCTCTCTGATAGCTGTTGAAAGTTGCACCGAACGCATAGTAATCTTCGCACTTTTCCTTCCCGTCATTTTTTTTCCATAGGCCTAAAAAATTTGGCCTCTCTTCTTTTTCGTAGTATCGTAGTTTTAAACAACCCATTTTTTTCTGGCTTCAAGATAGTCAATCGGCTGCGAGTCCCGAAGCAGACGAAGGGCAAATGTGTAAACATTTGTCCATCTTGCTAATTGCACTTCCAGCAATTTCCCTTCACACGTCCTTTCGCTCGGCCGACCCTTTTGCAAGTTTTCTTGTCATGCTCTTTGCTTCCACGCACACAGGCACATGGCCACTGCCACACATGCACACGCGAGAACCAAAGCAACGTCCAAGAGCCTTGCCATCGCTCGTGCAAAAGATCACGCCAATAAAACTTGCCCAAAGCATACTTAAACATAATCGCGTCTTATGTAACTCCTCGCTTGGATGCAGCGGTCTGAAGTTTTTAAAAGCTGCGGGATTACATAAGGCAATTATGTTAAGTAGCCGCGCATCCGACACGCACCAACGCTCTTCGTGCTGACGATTGAAGATTTGTTTAAACGATGAAGTGTGTCGGCCAACGCTTCGTTCCGTTCGTCCCTGCAAGCGCACATGCCCGCGCGATAAAAAAGTATTTCCAACACACGACCAAACGCTAAATACTTTTTTGCCAACGTTGCAGGGCCACTGCACCCCGAAGGCTGTTTGGGGTAAAAGATTTTTCTCGCGAAGAAAAGGTAGGACGTTTTTTTGAAGGTGAAGTGCGACCAGTACAATCTTCATCAGTTACGGTAATCTCATCAGCACTTCAGCTTCAAAAAAATGATGCAAGCCAACTACTGAACTTTATTCAATGCGATGAGCTTTCATGGCGCTGCTAAAGTGCAGTTCACTTGTATTTTGCATTTCTGCTCACGTGGACAACCGATGAACTTCGATCAATGTAAATCACTGTGAGTTTACAAGCGCGCCCGCGCAGGCGTACGGGGGCATGCGGGGCGAGCCTGCGCGGTACAAGGCGCGCACGAACAACTGGGCTGTGGCCGCTACCGCTGTCGCCCCGCAAAAAAATAAAGCGGCCATAGACCGTGCAAGCACAAGTTGTGAAGTGAGTTTGCAATGACTGAGGCACGAAGGAATGGAAAACGTCCGAGGCACACAAGACATGACAAAAGCGTAGTGAGGTTTTTTGCAAAAGCTTTCGCATGTGTGTCGGCAAAGATGGCTGTGGTGCAAAGCAAAAGACCTTCAAAAATTTTTTCATCCGTTGCTTTGCAGCACTGCCATGCGCGGCTTTGGCAATGAACCGATCGGAGCTTTTGGCGTGGCTTGTGTTCCGAGGCCTGAACAACTTGTGCGCAGCACACCGCTTCTTCCTTGTGGCATGCCGAAGGATGCCCAGCCGTGCGGTGGGTTTGTGTGTTGGCCGTGCGGTCGGATGGATTTATTCTCCGAAGCCCTTGGTCTCTTGTACTAAAACCTGTGCTGCGTATGGCCATTGACTTTGATCGACAACCTTGAGCAAAGAATAATCTTTCCCAAGCTTCTCCATAATGGCCATGTGATAATATACTTCGATAGTATCGTTATCGTCATTCTTTTCAAGAAGACTTCGTTCTGGGTCTGTCTCAGGAGTGAGTTTGATGTACAATAGGTTTTTTGTTTGCCCTACAAAATCAGCTTGCTTCTTCATCTGATTTTAAAAATACTAAAATTTTATCCAAGTGGATGGTACTTGTTCACTTCTTCGGTGAGTCCTTCCATTTCACTCAGCTGATACATTTCTGTTGAACTGATGTAACGATGACCAGCGAGGTATTGAACTTTTCTAAGGTTGTACATCTTCAGCCACTTCACGATCACACTTGCGCGCAACTGTTTCGCATTCACAACTAATTTATTTTTCCTCCTTACCCAAAACATCAAACGAGTCATGCAACTGTTGAAGCTGTCTCCGCCTTCGATGCTCACAAAAAGTTTTTCCGTTTGCTGTTTTGATTGTACCAAGATTTCTTTCCGCGTGTTGTTGATGTAATCGTAAAACTCTAAGACTTGGTGAGATTCCATTTGCAAAATCCTTCTCTCACTTTTCACGCCTCCGTGTATCTCGATCTTACCTTCTTTCAATTTCACGTCCTGTACTTCGAGTCTTGCAAGTTCTTCTGTCTTTACTCCCTGATAAACTAAAAGGCTCAGCATGACTTTGTTTCGTTTCCCTTTCAATGATTCATCCTGATAGCTGTTGTAGATCGCGTGGAGTTCGTGAGGTTGGAAGATGTGATAAAGTGTTTTGCGTTTCACTCCTTGCACTTTGATCCCTGCTACTGGATTGGTCTCTGTTTGTTTCTCCTCGATCAGGTGGTCGTAAAAGTGTTTGATGTTGTTCATGTAAACCTGAACCGTTCTCTGTGTTGCGCCTTGCTTCTGGCAATACTTCATGAACAATAAAATATCCTGATAGCGCACTTGCTCAACTTTGAGTTGCTCTTTCTTCAACCAATTCAAAAAGATTTCTATCACACGATTAAAAGCGGTGATCGTGCGCGATGTCATTCCCTTGTCTTTCAGGTAATCAATAAAGTTCGTCTTCATGGAGTTGGACTTTTTCGTAGCGTGGGATATTTCTAAACTCTTGCGGTTCGTCTGCATCAACTCCCGCCAGGTGCGTGTAGATCTGTGTGCTCTCTAAACTGCTGTGTCCTAAAAACCTTGCGATGTCTTCCAGCTTCATGCCTGCTTGCAAAAAGTGTGTAGCAATGCTGTGCCTGAGAGTGTGCAGCCCGATTTCTTTTTCTTTCAAATTCTCGTCTTCGGTTTGGTGCTGTAAGTATTTCAATCGCAGGATCAATGTTTGTCCGTGCATGCGCTTACATTGGATGCTCAGGAAAAGTGCTTCTGCTTTCGAGCCGCGCAAAAGTTCTGGCCGATGATCGTAAACATATTCCTGTAAATACTTCAATGATGTTTTGCTGATCGGCACGAACCGTTCTTTGTAGTTCTTGCCTTTGCGCACGTGCAGGAGTGCGCGATCAAAGTTGATGTCTCCTACATTTATGTTCACGCCTTCATTTCTTCTCAACCCGCATCCGTAATAGGTCACCAGCATAGCACGGTCTCGCGCTTGTATCGCTTCGGTCTGTGCTGTGTTCAGGTTGTAGTGTGGCCTGTCTTCTACTCTGTGCATTTTGTAAGTGGCCTTGAAGAGCAATCGTATTTCTTCTTCACTGAGCACGGCAATGGATTTCGGGTCGCTCTCTTCGTTCTTTAAAACCAGCGCGGGTATCTCAAGCCTTCCGACTTGACGGAGGTAGTCAGTAAACTTTCGCAGGGCTTGGATGTGTTTGTTCAAATGGTTGTTGCTCAATCCTCCTTCGCGTCTTTGGTTCGCCCGCTCTTTGAGTTTGTTGTAATACTGCTGGATAGTTTTGTGTTCAAGCCCTTTGATGTGCTTCACTCCCTTGCCTTCGAGGTAGTGCAATAGCTCGCGCACGTGCAAGGGCATGTAGTACACGCTCACGGGTGCGTAACCCATAATGTCGAGCCACTCTTTAAAACTTTGTTCGAGGTAACGGAACGATGCATTACTCAGCTGTAACTGTTTCATAGTTCAAAAATTTTTGCTCGGTTGATGTTTCTGTACCGGTGTGAACCACTACGCTAACTTGCTGACCTTCTTTTTCTTCAGTGGTTCATTTTGTTTTTGAACCACTGGTGGACCGTTGAACCGCTGGAGCTTGTCAAGGATTTCGTCCAGCACGGTCTCGATGCCGCGTTTGAGTTTGTTGTATTCCTCATAGCTCACGATCTCGTATTCGTAGCCTCTGGCTTTCTTGCCGTTCGCTACACGTATGTTGTAATTCGTTGCGAGCTCGATCATGTAGCGTTTCTGATTGCTTGCATTGATGCGCAAAGCTTGTCTTGTTTCTCTGTTGCTGAACGTTGTTCTGTTCTCTTTCTGCAACCACTCTTTCAGTTTTTCAAAATAACTCCTGCATGCTCCCGTGAGCTGATCGGACTTGCGCAGTAAAATCTCTTTCAAAAGTTTGTTCGCTTCGGCAATGTCTTCTCGTGTGGTCTCGATAAATTCTTCGCCTGTGTCGTGATCGTATTTCTTATCTCTCTGATATTGATGGTAAAATGTGATCAGTTCAATGAAGGCCAGGTAATGTGCGTTTGTCCTGCGTGGTTTAAAAACTTCTTCCGGTATCTTCAACGCTTCTGCAAAAGGATTTCTCACTTGCACTGCTTGCAATACGCGCTGCATGTTCTGGAACTGCTTAACGATCTTCTGTTGCTCGGTCGTGTCGATCTTGCCTGCGCTCAACTTGCGTTGATACTGCATGATCTTCTCGTCTTGTTCTTTGCTCTCATCGATGTAGATCAAAAAATTTCTGTTCGCATTGTCTTCGTACAAACTTTCTTTCGTGGTGCAACCCGATACGCTTACTGGCCCTTCGACTGTCAGGTGAACCGTGCGCGTTTCTCCTTTCGTGTTCTTGTGCACCACTGTTTTGCTGATGCGTCTTTTACTTTGTAATTCGCGCAAGGGATACAACACGTCTTCCGCTCCGTCAAGGTCTTCGATCAGGATCAGTTTGTGTTTCAGTTGCCGTTTGCCGAAGTAGTAAAATGCGTTTTCACTCAGTGTTGTAATTTCTATTCGGTCTTCCTCTGGTATGAGTTCTCCGACTTTCTCTTGCAGGTGTGTTTTGCCTATGCCACTGCTTCCGAGGCTCACAATGTGCAACGGTGCTTCGCGCTTTCTGCTGGTGAAGATCAGGTACATTAACAGCCTGTTGTTTTCTTCTCCGATCACGCCCGCTCTGCCGATGTCTTCCTTTGTCCGCTCCATCAGGTTCGGTGCGCTCAAGTACTGCTGCGCTTCTTTCACTTCTGCTTCACTCAGGATTTTTCTTTTGTCTTCGCGCAGGTTCTGTTTCTCGATCTCGGCAAGCCTGTAGTTCTCCAAAAGGTCTGTGAGGTCGTTGAGTGCCGCGGTTGTTACGCTTGTTCCTACTTCGAGTTTGTCTGCCACCTTGCGCACGAGCTTCTCCACTTGGTTGTCATTGTACAAATCAAGGCTGTGCCTTAAGCTCAGGTGTTCGACTTGTACTTTCAATGTCGTGCGCATCCTGTCCAGGCCTTCCAATCTCACCCCGCCCAAAACCGTAATGTCCAAAGCTCCTTGCTTGTAGCTGATGTGTTCGGGGTTCGTGGTGTCAAGGCTTCTTTTCAGGGTGGCTTCCATAAAAAAATGTTTGGACAATCAAATCTATTTACAAAATTAGAATTTGGATTTAATTATCCAATAAACAGAACACTTTAATCTCGGCAATGGATTGGAAGGCTTTCTTTCGGCATCTTTGTAGTGCAATAGAACCAGCGTTATGAACATAGGTGATAAGATCAAGAAGGCACGTGAGGCCAAAGGCCTTTCGCAAAAGGAAGTGGCCACTGCCCTGAAGATGGATCAGAGCCAGTACTCCAAGATCGAGAACGGCAAGACCGATCCTTACTTCTCCACCATCGAGAAGATTGCCAAAGCTCTCAAGATCAAAGTCTCTGACCTGCTCGTAGCCGAAGACATTTTCAAAGATGTGAACTCGCTGGATAAATCGCTCGTGGAAAAAGTAAAGCTCATCGAAGCGCTGGACGATGTGGAGCGTAAGTCGATCTTCTCCATCATCGATGGGCTCTCATCAAAAAAGAAAATGAAAGAATCACTCTCTTCGCTCACCAAAGCTCTCGCCCAATAAAAAAATCATTTTTATGACAACCAAACTTTTTGATGGCAGGCCTCTGGCCGTTTTCTCAGAAAAAACTGCAGAAGATTTCCAGGCACATAACATTCAATGTCATCACTGCAGGAAGACGTATTCTTCAATCAAAGATTTTGCTGGCATTACCATTCTTGACTCTGGACCTTCGGCAAGCGCAGCCATGGGGCAAGGCTCGCATAGCCGATACACGTTAAAATTTCAGTGCACCTGTAAAGCTATCATTACCGTTTTGGCTCCCTTGCCTGGCGAAGGTGAGTTTCAGGAAGTGGTTGCTGAGATTCAACAAAGGTTAAGAGCATAAAAAAAACCAGCGCGTGGCTGGGCTTTCTTTTTTTGATTCCAAGTGATCATCTCAAAGCCTTAATATTTTCATCGGGCAATCTCTGATCACTCAAAGTAATTGCGTGAACAAAAAAGCAATTAAAAACTTTAAGGTTGCTATCTATCCTGTAGTTAAGACCTAAATAAACTTTGTTGGAATGGCTGTTCTCAACTTCTGATCTAATAGCCTTTCCTTCCAAGTATTGAATATTATAGAGGTACGTATTTTGTTGATCGCCTTCAACATGATAGTACGGCTCGCCAAATTGGTGTTTGTTTTTTTCTAACGATAATTCCTTGCCGCAATATTTCTTGATGTACAATTTATTTTCTTCAGAGTCAAAAAAGAATGCTTGTTTATCATTGTAGTTGATTCCCTTCAAGAGAATATCGGACAAATGCCTTGCTCCATTAAGGCTGTCAAGGGGAATGAAAAAAATCCTCTCATAGTAATCTATCGCCTGCTCAAAAGACTTTCCTTCCTCTTTCAGCTTTTTATTCAACTTCATCTTCTTGATCTCTTCTGACTTGACCTTTCTTACCAGATATCCTTTTACCAAGATTTCGGGACAATCAGCAGTGAGAGTTTGCCCGCAAAAATTTGACGAGCATAAAATAGCAACTAAAAATAGTGACAGCTTAGACATTATTCTTTCTTCTTTGTGTAAAGTCCAGGATCAGCAAAACTATCCGAGCCCTGATTTCGCGTATCCCTTCTTTGGAAGATAACACTGGTAAATTTGTTGGTTAGTGTAGGATAAGAATAGCTCGTTGAACTATTCCCGTTGCCCGTTGATATATCGCTTGTTCTAGTCGTCTTAATCACGTTCTGCATTGTTGCCGTCCCATCACTGTGCTCGCCACCTAAGTTATGACCTATCTCATGAATAAAAGTACCCTTCAAAAGAGATGCCTCATTTGCCCCATCCTTGACGCCTGCCTCGACATTTCCTTGGTTTACATTTACTTGTGAACTCGTGGCTGATCCATACTCATCACCAGAAGAAGGGTTAGTCCCTACAATATTTCCAAAACTCCTTTCTTGTCCTCCAGTATCTTTGAAGGAATCTCCGGCAGCTGATTTTTTTGCTTCGTCTAAACTACCGACTTCTTTCGTGCTCAAATTAAATTTAACATATGAAGTACTACCATCGGCATTTTTGACTTCAACTCCATTTTTCCCGCCAGCTCCATTATAGGTTGAAATTGCGCTGTTCAATCCCTTCAACTCATTTTTACTAAGACCGCCCTTAACATAGTAGTAGTTTGCTTTGACAACATAGGGATCGTCCTTCGTACCTGAGCCAGTAACCACGCCATCTTTACCGGTGGGATCAACAAACAAGACTGGATTATTAAAACCAAAATTGTATGGAGTCACGGCATCATACTTTACAGAATGAGGATCTATAGTGGAGAATCTGCCAACGTAAGGATCATACATTCTCGCACCAAAATCCTCCATGTTTAGACTAAGATCAGTCTGCAACTCCTTACCGTTAAACAAATATTTATTCGGTACTGTATTCTCTCTCTGATAGCTGTTGAAAGTTGCACCGAAAGGATAGAAGTCCTCCTGCTGTACCACCGGACTGGGGGTGTAGGTCATGGTGACGTCATCAAAATAAACATCCATCAGCACCTGCTGCTCATTGCTCACATACATATAAGCATATCCCGCTTGCTTAACCGTATAACTGGCCGTCAAAGACCCCCAGCCCGAAGTCGATGCCAGCTGCTGGTAAGCCACATCCAGAAAATTGTAGTTCTTGTCAAAAAGAAGAATCGTTACGAAAACTCGCGGATCGGTTTCGTCAGAACTTCCATCGCCAACCAAGGCACCCTCACTTGCCACCCATTTGTTAATAGCATACGATGGCGTTCCGTCAACCCCTACAGTGGTAGAACCGAGGAATACTGTCAGTTACAGCACCAGCTATTTTCGACGATCGATATAAAATAAAGTGCGATGAAACAACCCAGACGAAATAATGATGCTGAGAGCAAAATCAATATGTATGCCACGCAAAATTCGAAAGGACTCTGATTTGGCTCCGGCTATTATTAGCCTAACAAATTCAACTGTAATTAGTCGTCCACCGAGTAATCCGACGATGTTCAAGTCGACCAGTAGTGTTGTCGTTATCAACAGAAGCCCTGTTACAGTCGATTGGGGAATTCGATTTACAAGTTTGACAATGAAAGGCGCCGAAAAAAATCCTATGGCGGCGTAGAATATCCCAAGCCAAAGATTATATGAAATCATCTCATAATCAACTCCGTCGGTGAGATACACAAAACCCAAGAGTCCCAGTAGAAAAATGGCGTGATAAAAAAGGAAAAACAAAAAGAACTTCATTTAATTTTCGATTTTGATCGCAAACTTAAATACTTCTTACTGGTTAGAGTCCTACAATTGTTCTGGTCTCTGTGTGGCTTGTCCATTGACCGCTTTGATTCTTAAGGTAAATTGTCACATCAGCGTACTGCATTCTCGCGTGAACTTGAATTCCTGTGTGCGAATTCCTTGAATCAAGATATTCCTGAATCACACTTCTTTGGTCACCGGCAACGGTAAAAGTTTGCGCCTGCTCTTGAATTCTGATCTCGGTCTCGAAAATGGCACTGTTCTGCTCAGTTGAACCGTGTGACTTCGCGATATACTCGAATGTAAAAAGATCTACATTTCCCATATGCCCAAATTTTGCTCCCATAGACTTCTCTAAGGTTCTTACATATTGCAGATACAGTTCGGGTCGCGTCGCAATTTTATCGGGAATATGGCCGTCCGCTGCATGCCCCACTCCATTCATGTAAGTATTCCCTGAACCGTTTAAATTTGTGTGAGCGAAGCTGTCCCCTAATCGATGCAGGGCTTCCCCATAAGCTCCCATCGTCGACGCAAGATCTGCGGCAGTCGTCGATCGCCTTCTTTCAAACTCTGCGTTAAAGCCCGTTAACGAATGGATTTCGGGCTGATAGAATGTAGGATCGAGCCATGTTGGTCGACCTCGGATTACATCCCCTGTTGAACTCATTACGTTGTCTGGATACTCTGCATAGTAAGCAATCTCCCGGGCCTGGGAAGATCCCATCAAAGTCCCCATCAGATAAACTGTCCAATAGTGCCCGTCGGTTTCATACAAGCCATTTGGATCCAAAAACCTTATCGGATTGTTATAAGAATACCGATATGGCGTCAAACTTTTTGAAACATCGGCTAAGGGATCCACCATCCCCCATCTTCCGATCTCCGGCATATACATTCTCGCCACATAATCATACCAATCCAACGACAGATCATTTTGCAACTCTTTGCCGTTGTATAAGAAATTCTGAGCAACAGTGTTCTGGCGAGTGTAAGAGTTAAAGGTTAAACCAAAGGAATAAAAATCGCGCAGAACTTGCCTACGCAGTCTATCTAACTCCAATAACAAATTTTTCATCGGGAATCCAACTACCATCGGTATAATTTAAATTTCCATATGCTACAGCACCAGTGATATCAAAAAACAGGTTTACAAATGCTTTGTCGCCAGTGATTTCGATCTTAATATGGTAACAGGGGAGTTTCTCATGACTTAACGAATCTAGTTTATGCAGAATAATTATTGGGTAACCATCTTGAAAAATGGATGGAATGCTATTATTAAATTCATTCGCTTGTAGAAGTAGATAAATGTTTTTTTTGTTTTTCCTGTAAAGTTTCACTTTTGAGTAGCGCAAGACACCGGGCAAATTTAATACAGTCTGTATCAGGCGAACCTTTTTGCTGTTCAGGCTGGAATCTTCTTTTACTTGGCTAAAGTGCTTAGAGAGTTTCTTATCATTGGCTTTGATAATATTGCATCCGAGTATGCTAAATAACAAGCCTAGGTATAAAAATCGTTTCATAAACAAAAAGGTATTTATTCTTTTCCCTTCCTTTTGTGATGATGATATGGGCTCGCCATTTTCCTAAGACCGGACCTTGAGGAATTCCCAGAACTGCTATTAGGAAAAAGGAATATTGTCTCACCACCTCCACCACCCGGACCCGGATTTTGTTGCCTGGAGGGAATTGATTTCGGCTGTTGATTCAACCAGTTATCCATAATTCGTTTATAACTCTTCTTGTTAATTATTTCACCATAAGCATCTCTTTCAAAATCATTTCCTTCTTCGCCCTCGTCTGTCAATCCATTTCTAAAATAGCCATAATGAACTGACTCATGAAGAATTGTAACTGCTACTAAAAACAACATATAATCTCGATCTCTCCCCTGCGCTTGCTCTAACTCCGCAAGCAAATCGACATTTATCAATAGTGATGGTCCTCCCAAATATGCACCGTACACGGCGACTTCTGTGCCATCATCAAATTTAAGAGGTAAGATTTCCGTAGGTGAAACAACAGGGCCTTTGTCCCAAGTCAATATTTCTCTTATTTGTGCGTCAGAAAACCCACCATGCTTTTTCAACGAGTTTACAATTTTTTGATTTCCTAGGATTCCCTGAACGCCACGTTCAAGATACTGACTTAATCTCTTGTATTTTTCTCGAAATTGCGCCGGAAGTATAAAGTCTCCATTGACATCGGTACTATTTGCCGGATTATTCGCCACATATTCATATGGACTATACATCATATAGTTATGAGCCCGATCATCTATTTTTGTGAATCTTCCAATATCCGCCATGTACATCCTGTCTCGATAGTCATCCCAGTTCAGGCCGAGGTCAGCGATGCTCTCTTTTTCGTTATACAGGTAGTTCTGAGGAACTATATTTTGGCGCGAGTAGGAGTTAAAGGTTAACCCGAACGGATAAAAATCATCCTGCTGCACCACCGCGCTA
>Ga0302221_10002678_pt1 | contig 11020 bp, 1 predicted proteins | sample II_Palsa_E2_1_FD_193517 | JGI IMG/M metagenome (GOLD analysis project Ga0302221, IMG submission 193517) | Peat permafrost microbial communities from Stordalen Mire near Abisko, Sweden - II_Palsa_E2_1 | ecosystem: Environmental > Terrestrial > Soil > Palsa > Peat permafrost | place: Sweden...
TGCATACTAACAACTTCATTCAGCCTAGGTGGCTCTCTCGCTGCGCTTGCCGCCGCAGAATTTTCCTCCATTTTTGACAACATCACCGTCTACACTATGGGCGAGCCTCGCACCGGCAACGCCGCCTTCGCCACCTTCATCGACGATATCTATCAAACATCTAGCCCGGACACAACGAGATTCTATCGTTGCACTCACACGGACGACGGGGTCCCACATGTGCCCCCGCTGAGCGATGGCTATATCCATCATGGCCTTGAATATTGGAATGTTGACCCGACAAGCACAAGTACTACCTATATCTGTGGTGCAGAGACAACGGAATGCAATGGGCAATATAATACATCGGGGATTAATATTGCTCACCTTACTTACTTCGGTCATACCGTCGTTCTAGGAGCGTCGTGTCTTTGAAGCTTTCGAAAAATAAAGTAGAGCAGCGGCTTCTGAGATAAGATGTTTTATATAATGTAGTAAATAACGAAAATCGCACTCCAAAGGTCTAAAATGACTAATACTGCACTTTGTACAAAAGTGACTTGTTTTTGTAAAGAAATAAGTGTGACGGGCCTGTATGAGCAGGGTCAAAATACGCTTTACCAATGGAGCGATTTACTCTTAATCTTGTAGGAATATGCCTTTACTCAAGGGGCTTGCAGATCAAGTCTGCAAGCTCTTGACAAAGATCTTCCGTAAGGAAGAGCCGAGGGGCTATTGTAACGTCTGAAAGGGCTATAGTGACGATATGGAGGTCGTGGTATGGACGCGGAAGCGTCGGGAGGGCGAAACAAGGTCGCTTTGGAGGGCGACGACGAGCTAGGACGACTGGGGTCGATTTCTTTGATCTAGAGCTCTCAATTAAGAGGTCTGCAATCAGCAAGTAGTCATTGCTACTATTTGTTGCGTATCGAAAATGCTATGGGTTGGGTTGTAATAATAATAATAATAATAATAATAAGATATGGAAGAAATAGGGGGGCGGAAGCCCGGCCATATCTATATATTAAATGGGTTCACGTGACCTAAGTCATGTGAGGTGAAGTATCAACGTAACATATTATAAAAGAACTAGGCTTACGTTTTAAGGGTCCGATTAGACTATTTGGGGGCTAAAAACAAGTGGGTTTAGCACGCATTAATTTTAAGACTTTAAATTAGTATAAACACAGTTTTTTATTTTATTTCTTAGCTTAATTAATTATTACTATTTAGGTATAACTTTATATTCTACATGGCACGCGCGATAAAAGTTAAGAGAGTTTGTCGAACTGCGAATATTCGACGAATATAGTTCGATTCGCTGCTAATCGATTCGGAAAGAGCGAATCGAAATTTATAAAGTTCGCACCTATTCGATTTGATAGTAGCCCGATCGATATAGCACCTAGTGTGTCAAAGAAATAATCAAAATAATCAACTAATTAGATTAATAAATCAATGATTATTGATTTGATTATAAGTCGTGCTCGTTCGCTTAAAGTTGATTTGATTTAAGTATATAATCTGATTAAAATCAAATCAAATCAAGTCACGTGACTTAAAAACTTATGTCTTATCAAAGAATTACTTATTATTTTAGTCTTATATTAAGAGGCCTAATAAGACTCATATAAAAGGTCTTAATAAAACTCTTGCTTAGATAAAATTAATATTATTTCTAAACAAATTTTTATCACGTGATAAAGTGAACTTATTTGTTAAATTACTTTAAAAAATCATTAAAAAATAACTACTAAAGTGTTTCCACTAATATTAATATATTTAATAAGCTTTATATAAGGCTATTAACTATTATTTTGTTTGAATAAAAAAACAAATTATCTTCCTTTAAAATTAAGCCTTGTTCCTTTTTTTCTAGCTCTTCTTCCTCGTCTTTAAAGATTTCCTAGCTTATAAGGCATATAATCTTCTCAAAAGTCTCCTTATTAAGTCTATTCCTTAGTTTAGATATAATAAAAAACCTCTCGCTAAGAGCAGATAAAGCCGGGATTGCTAAATATTTTCTAGCTATTATAGCTAAACAAGGAAATCTAGTATTATTAGCTTTCCAATAATCAAGAGGTCGAATCTAGAGCTAAATTAGCACTTATTTATAAAAAAAAATTAATAAGAAGTAGTTTTTATAAGTTTTGAAGTAATTTAACCTACATTTTTATTAACTCTTTTTTCTTCTAAATAAGCTATTAATTTGTCTTCTATATTATCCTCCATATTGCTTATATAAATATCTATATTATTACCATCCTTCTCGCTCTCTAATTCGCTAAGTATATTGGAAGGAGGATAAGCTAGATTATAATCATGTTTATATCTAAAAAAAAATTAATATATATTTATTAAAAATAAAAGTTAATAGAAATAAGATTTATATAGTATAATTAGTATATAACCTATTATATATATCGGTTATTATTCCCGAAGTTAAGCTAATATTAGTTAACTCTTCTTTTTTAACTCTTAGATCAAGAATTAAAGCTAAATATAAAGCTTTACTTTTATTATCTAAAACACCTATTTTTGGATAATATTTTCGGAGCTTAGATATGCCTAAATTAATAGCATCAATAAAGGCTTTATCCTATTAGAAAGGTTAATAAGGATTTTCTTAATTATTCTTTAGAAATTAAACTTGATTTATATTTATGTTTTGCTTTATCTAATTTTAAATATATCTTATAAACCTCGAGTATTATATAATAAATTGTCGGATAATTCTCGGCTTATAGCTTTGTAATAGCCTTAACAAAGATCGATACAATATTTAATATATTATTTAAATATATTAATTCGATTTTCGAGAGTATTAAGCTTTTGTTTTTAAAAGCTTTTAAATTCGAGTTATTAATAACTATATTAATTGCCTTATATATATGTAAAAAATGTTTTAATATATAATAAATAGACAACTATCTAGTTTTTTGATCTAAAAAAATTAATATTTATTTATAACTAAACTTTATTTCGAATCGAGTTTCTAATATAAAAAGAATTAATAAAATAAAATATATAAACTAACCAAGTTAAGGGAATCGAGCATGTTTAATATTAAAACCATTAATTTGTGCCTCTAATAATCGTCGATTTTCTTAGTTATACTTAACTCTTATTATATTTTTTCGGGCTTTTCTCCAAATTGGGAGATCAATAATACTATTAATAAATTAATATTAAATTTATTAATAAAATAACTTACTTGTAACTTGTTTACTAACATATTCTTTATCTTTTTCCTTATTATATATATCTTTAGAATAAGAAGCATTGTAATTGTTTTTAATAAGAGCTTTTAAGATATCTTAAATTACAAGATTTATGTCACAAGCGCTAGATTTATAGCCTAGGAACAAGCATTGGTTAAATGGTCTCAATTACAACTATTTAAAGCTAAAGAAGGAAAAAGTTATTTATAAGGTTTAGTTTATATATAAATACTCGAGTTTTGCTACTCCTTACCGCTTATGCCATCCTACGCTAGTGCACGTGAACACGTGACTATAGCCGAACACGCTTAAAACTGTAAAATTACCCCCCCTTTTCGAATAAGCTTGTCTTCAAGCTTTGTATTCTATAATTGTACAATCGATTTTGTAGTTTCCTCCCGATTTGCCTTAAAATTAGCCGTAGTCTTGTAAAGTCACATGACATAGCTGCTTAAATTGTTAAGCTGCCCTTAAAGGGGCAATTTTCGTTTTTCCCCCTTTTAGGGCAGCTTTAGGTTTTAGGCTCTAATACCCCTTCCAAATTATTATCCTTTTTAGCCTTAAAGAACTTATCCTATTGCGTGCATTTTAACTAGTATATTAGGTTTTTTAGAGGGCTTAGCCGATTAGGGTATATATAATAAAATGTTTGTAAAGCAATAGGACTATTGCTAAGCAAAGAGGCTAGATATTAATTAAGATTAAGATTTTAGCCCTTCTATTTTACCTTATATTTTAACTTGCTATATAAACACTTTGCTACTAAAACCTCTTGCACCTTATATTCTATTTCGCTCTCCTTTACCTCTAATAGCAGGGGTTCTAGATTAGTTTAGCTAGGAAGAGGGTTTTTAGGGTCCCGGCATAGCTTTTTGGTATAAAATACTGGGTATACTTTAATTGATTTAAGTAACTTAAGCTTACTAAAAGAATAACCGATTTGCTTTAAAATCTTATATAAGCCCTCTATTTGCTATACTAATTTACAGCTTAGTCGATTGTTATTCTAGTGTTTTGTAATAACCTAAACTTTATTACCAACTCTAAAATCAACTACTCGATAGTGTTTATTTGCTTAAAGTGCATATTATTCTTGAAATTGAGCTATATTCCCTTGTGTAATACTTTAAAATTTGTGTAATCGTTTTATTAAAGATCTTAGCCTTTATACAATTTAGCCTCTCTTTAAGTGTATAATCCGACTTAAGAGGTATATCTTAATTGAATAACATATATAGTTTCTACCCTTTCTCGGTTAAGAATAGGGACTAGCTAGTATTTTTATATTAAAGTGAGGCTTGTTAATAGTTTATAATAAGTATTTAGTTATCTTAGTTATCTTAATAGTAGTTAATATAAGGTTGTAATTGTTAATTAAAGTATTAGTTTATAATTTTTATTTATTTATCTGTTTGCGAGTAGTTTGTAGTCGATAACTTAAGCCTATACTAATATGCTTGCAAAACTTATCTTAAAAGTCTAATATAAATTAAGGGCCCCGATTTGATATAATTGTTTTTAAAATGCTAATATGCTATATTATGTGTAATAGTAACAATAGAGCTAGTTTATAGGCTATAATCGTGTCTTGTATAAGTATTATAATTAGTCGCTTTCTTAATTTATCCACTAATATAGCTACTATATTATAGCTAGCTTTACTTTTAAGGCGTTTCTTAAAATCGACTATAATATACTACTATAATTGGTTAAGAACAAGTAACAAGTGTAAAAATCTTAGCTTTTTATCTTTAAAGACATGTAAACACTAACAAGTAGTGTGTCAAAGGATTATTCATATTAACTAATTAATATTCAATTTTAATTAATGATTAGTGATTAAGATATAATTAGGGACTCCCAAAGAAAAGTTGATTAGATTAAATTAATTAATTAATTATAATTAAATATTCAAATCACATAATGTCGGATTTTTATTATATTGACTTTCTAACTTTATTTTCAAGTTATTAAATAATTATAAAGTATTCTTATATTCTCCTAGTTTCAAAGCTTTGATTTCTAATTTGTTTTAATTTTTAATTATTTTATTTGCAATATTAATAATATTTAAAGTGACAAAGTGATAGCAAAATATCTATCGGGCTTGCTGGCCTTCTATTTCGCTTACAAAGCGGTGTGGCAAAAGCTAGGCTTAAATAATCGTTTTGCCACTCCGAGACTACCCCATTTGGCTAGCGCGCTTGCTAACTAATCTTTAATTCCACCTCCTTTATAATTTTATCTCGTGATATGCTCACGTGACTTATTAATCAATTATATTCTATTCTACTCAATGAGTAGCTAAATATACTATAAATAGCATCTAAATTACTTGAATAAGTTAGATTAATGGCCCATATTCTATTCTAATCTATTCATTTAACACATTGCTAACAAGTATAATAGTTAGCCTAATACCGATTAATATCCTTCTTTTAATCTAGCTAGTAATATTGCTATTATAATAAATAGCGTAGCTTTATTTGTCTTAAATAGCCGGAAAGAGGCTAGTTATATGCTTTACAAATAATTGTAATTTGCAAAGGCATATTATTTGTAAGTATACTATCCGGGACATATAGCTTTCTATATTATAGTAATAAACCGTCTTTTAGTTGCTATGTCTTTTCTTGTTCGAATTTTGCTTTTATATAAAGCTTTACTAAGTCGGGGGATATATAGTTAGCGATAAGGATCTTATTAAGTAATTAAATGCTATTATATAGCAAGGTGAAGTCTATTGTAGGTTCTAGTCCTTGTGCAAGTTTTATAAGAGCTAATTGCAAGTTTTATATAATTGCTAAATAGATTTTCGTATATAAAAGCAAAACTTAAGTCTTATACTCCTTTATAACTTTGCTTTATTCTTTTATATCCTTATGCTTCTTACTTAAAGCATTTACTTGTTTATTAGCCTTCTTTATATAATATATAAGCTTAAAGTGGAATTGAGAGAGATATTCCGCTTAATAAGCTTATTTTACAAAGAGTTCCTTTGTAGTTATAAAGTATTTAAAGGCTTTATAATCCAAGTAAACCAAAAAGGGATTAGCTTATAATCCTTCTAATTTTGCGCGCTATTCCTCTAATATAAGGATAATAGCTAATATTTCTTTGTTATAAATATTATAGTTTAGATAAGCTTATTATATAATCTTAAAAAAATAAGCTATAAAGTGCTATAGCTTGCTTTCCGGTTCTTGCTAAGATAATACTCTTATTATAACTCTATTTAAGGCATTTATCTTTATTATAGTAAATAAATCGGTATAATAATATTATAATACTAGTATTATAAGTATAGCTTGCTTTAATTAATCGAATATAAACTAGCAACTTGTTATTTATAAATATATAGTCCCCTTACAAGTAAGTTTATTTAATAGCTTTATAATTTGTCTATAATCTATAATAAAACACTAGTAAAAGTTGTAAAAGCTTAAAAATAATTATATGCCTTTAACAGTAATTAATTCCTTTTAATTCTTTATAATAGCAACCTTCTTTGGTGTTACGGTCCTGCGCTGGCACGTGCAGCGCTATTCCCGATTAGGCTAGGTTAGCGCACCTAGGATATTTAGGAAGCTTCTCGCATTCCTTCATTCCTTCCTTCCTTAGCTTTGTATAGTCGTAATTGAGACCCTTCTACTTTTGCCTTCCTTTCTAGGCCTTGAAGCTGGCGCTCGTGATAAAAAAGAATAGCTTATTTTATTAATATCCGGATTATTAAGCTAAATCTTATAATTGTATAGCTAATATAATAGTAGTTTATTCGATGCTATCTTTAAAAACATATTCGCACATCCTTTAAGCTCTTTTAATAGTATTTGTTATAGCTATTGCAATTTGGTTTTATAGGGTTATTAAGCTATAGGATCTAATTTTGCCTTTAGTTCTTGTCTTTGTTTATAGTCCTTGAGCTTATAGTCTAGTTTGTATAAAGACAACAAGAATAAGGTATTTTTAAAGTATTTAAGGTTTATATAAAATGCTAAGTAGCTAATTTCGCAAATATTAATTATTCTTTCGATTTTTTTAGTTGTAAGTTTCTTTGCAAGTTACTTGCGTAATTCGAGGGTTTAGCCTTATAAATTATTATATATGTCCTTATATTATTATTCTTGATTAATCCTTTAAGTCGTAGCTATTTAGGCTCGATTCTTAAGCTTTAAAATAGCTGTTAGCCTTTAAATATCTTTAGCTATTAGCTTTATACGCTAATTATTATCCCTTTAATGTATAAGATTTAAGGGTTATAATAAAAGGTTCTTTTTTGCAGTTGCTAATATGTAGTTTTAACCCTTATCTTTAAAGTAATCTTTTAGTTAAACTAATTGCTTATTCTTGTAATTAATAAAGACTCTTGTTTTTATAGCCCATTTCTGTTCTAATATTATATCTTGTCCCCTTAATTGTATAATTAATATAAGAACTTTTATTTATCTTTTATTAATAAGTAAGGTTAATTTTATATAATCGGTAATTAGTTGCGCAATTTTGCTATTAAATCCTTATATATTATATAATATAAGAAGTTATTATATTTTTGTATTAAGAAATCGAGTAACAAGAGCTATAAAGTTAATATTAATAAATGCATATTTGTTTGCTTTAGTATTAATAAGTGTATAAGTCTTAATTCTTAATTTATTGCTGCTAATTATATAAAGAAAGGTAAAAGAATTACCCTTAAGCAATTAACTTAAGTCTACTTTGCATAAATTAATATTATATAACCTTAAAGTAAAGACTTCTTTTAAGGGTTATTGTTTTCCGATAACTTTAAAACTTCCTTCAATTGCTTAATAGCTTTAATATTTATATGCTTTAGACAATTATTTATCTTATATGTTACGGTTCTGGCATTCTATATCACGTGGTCACGTGCACTAGCGTGGCTAGCATTGGCGGTGTAGAGCAGCAAAACTCGAGTATTTGTACAAACCAACCCTTTGTAAATAACCTCTTCTTTCTTTAGCTTTAAATAGTTGTAATTAAGACCATTTAACCAACGCTCTTTCCTAGGCTATAAATCTAGCGCTCGTGACATTATTTAAAGCTCAATCCAATTCCAATCTTGCAAAGGATTTAAAATTAAACTATATAGCAAGGAGAAGTCGACGCGTCGCCTTTGTCTTGCACTAAACCTAAATGATATCAACTAAACAAAATCGACCGAACTAAATTAAACAAATTATACAAAACAAGTCTTATTGCATAAGCACGAAACAAAACAAACGAAATGGCACAATCTCACTATAAATTAAAGGCTAGCACTGCTAGTTCTTATCCACTTAAACCCACGAATACTCGATTATCCTATCCTTCTTTAATTCTTGAAAAACCCGAATTTAACCTTAAATACCTCTAATTTACATACTAGCAAGACTTTAAACAACTTTACAAGCAAATTCTAAAAGCTTTACATTAACAAGACAATATAAAGGATTAAGTAGTCGCTTTAAAGACAAGACTAAGGAATAGCAAGGACACTTAGCTAAGCTATCCTTATAATGCAACTCCCTTTAAACTAAGCTTCTCGAGACATACTACCAAAATCGACAAGTTACTTTAGCACTTAAATAAGCTTTAGCATTCTTTACAAAGCTCCTTAATCCCCTTATCTTTATAGATAGCAAAAGTATAAGTTTTTTTTAATTAGCTATCCCGAATTAAGAATAAGCTTTATAAGAATATAAACTATTACCTTACTAAATTAATAAAGCTTATATATATAAAAGGCTTAATTGGAGGTAAAGCTATAAAGCATATATTATTATAATTAAAGGATAATGCTATTAATTTATATATGACTATTTAAAACTTATTTAAGCACTTAACCTTTGCCTTTAAAAATATAAACTAGTTATTTATAGCTAAAAACAATTTTAAAAAGCTATTTGTAAAGTTTACTTAGTTATTTTACAAGTTTTATACAAAATTCTTACAATTAGCTTTTGAAGCTAAGGTTATACTTGTAGAATTAAAGTATAAACTAAATAGCAAGCTATCTTTTAATCTCTAAAAGGCAATTATTTCGCATTTTAATACCAAATTAACCTTTTATAAATTTGCAAAGCAATATACAATTTATAACTAATCCTTAAAGGCTATTAAAGAATGCAAGTCACATGTATGCAAACCTTATATAAATGCAAATAAGACAAACACTCTTATATCCGCAACTGCACTTGCAACTATAACTACAACTACTTTGCTAACTATTACCCCTTATACAAATACTTTCCCGAATATAAATAACCTCTTAAAGCTTATATACTAAAATCCTTTGCGCTAATAGCTAAGCAATGCAAGCAAGTGTTTTATTTGTAAGGAATCGGGATATAAAATACATAAATGCCCTTATTATATAAATATTAAAGCTATTAAAAAGTCGAAGGAAGTCTTAAAACTTGAGGTGTTAAAAAATAAGGTATCAAGAAACAATAACCTTTAAAGGAAGTCTTTACTTTAAGGTTATATAATATTAATTTGTGCAAAGTGGACTTAAGTTAATTGCTTAAAGGGGATTCTTTTACCTTTTTATATATAATTAATAGTAATAGACTAAGAATAAAGATATATATACTTATTAATATTAGAGCAAACAAATATGCATTTATTAATACCGAATTTGCAGCTCTTGCTACCCGATTCCTTAATACAAAAATATAATAACTCTTTATATTATGTAATATATAAGGATTTGATAGCAAAATAGCACAACTAATTACTAATTATATAAAATTAATATTACTTATTAATAGAAGACAAATAAAGGTTTTTATACTAGTTATATAGCTAAGGGGACAAGATATAATATTAGGCTACAAATGGGCTGCAAAAATAGGAGTCTTAATTAATTGCAAAAACCGGCAATTAATATAGCTAAAAGATTGCTTTAAAGATAAGGGCTAAAATCGCATATTAGCAACTACTAAGAGGAACCTTATACTGCAACCCCCGAATCCTATATATTAAAAGGATGCCGATTGCTATACTAAACTAATAGCCAAGGATACTTGGAGGCTAACTGCTATCCTTAAGCCCGAAATCCGAAGGGCTAATGCATTTTAGAGGATTGATTAAGACTAACAATACAAGGAAATGGATATTAAACTACAAGCTTGCGAGAGACCTGCAAAAGAGCTAGAATAACCTATAAAGCAATTTACGGCCCGGAAAGACGATTATATAGTTGATATTTGTGAAACTGGATATGCGGCTTTCTATACAAACTTAAAGCATTTAAATAATACGCTTTTCTTATTATCCTTATACAAATTAGACTAAGAGCTTGAGGACCGAAAACGAGTACAAGAACTAATAATAGAGTTAGACTTTACAAATTAATAACCTTATAAAACTAAATTGCAATGGCTATAAAGGATATTGCTAAAGGAACTTAAAGAATTTGCAAATATATTCTCAAAAATAGCATCAAATAAACTACTATTACACTAGCTATATAACTATAAGATTTAGCTTAATAATCTGGAAGATATAAACAAAATCGGATATTCCCTTTTATACTAGTAGTTTATGTAAAAACTTGAGGAAATGAAGAGGTTTTTAGAAGAGAATCTATATTAGGGCTTTATTAAAGCTAGTTAATTGCTATTTGCATCCCTAATATTATTTGTAAAAAAGGCTAATAATTCTTTACAGTTTTGTATCTATTTTCGCAAACTAAATAACCTTACTTGTAAGGATTAGTACTTGTTATTGCTTATTAATAAAACTATTGCACAATTAGCTAAAGCAAAGATTTATATAAAGTTAAATATTTAATAAGCATTTTACCAAATATAAATAAA
>Ga0302221_10002679_pt1 | contig 11019 bp, 3 predicted proteins | sample II_Palsa_E2_1_FD_193517 | JGI IMG/M metagenome (GOLD analysis project Ga0302221, IMG submission 193517) | Peat permafrost microbial communities from Stordalen Mire near Abisko, Sweden - II_Palsa_E2_1 | ecosystem: Environmental > Terrestrial > Soil > Palsa > Peat permafrost | place: Sweden...
TACCTTTTGCATGTCCTGATCTCGGTGGTCCGAAAAGTCTCACAACCGCACGCTAACAATCGACCCACGGGTCTGGCGTCTACACCCGATCAGGCTGCCGTAGGGCCCCTTTTAAAGTTCAGATTGAGGCCTCTGATTCGCCGTAAATCCACGTTCCCAACGCCACGCCAGGAACGCTGATCAATAAATTTCGCCCAGGTCTGAACAGGAGGCAATTAAAATACAACGTTCGCCCACCTTCACGACTACACTTCCACCTCGCCTCCAACATTTCAGACTGAACCCATTGATTTGGAGTTCTACGTGCGAATACACCGACTGCCTACAATCAGATCATTGCTCTCTAGCCCAATACCGGGATTGACCGCTCGCCGTTATGGATATCGCCCTCGAGCTTTGCGATACCTACTTCTTCGACTATGCCTACTCCTATATCCTCCCCGCCCAACCCGCGCCCTACCTCATGCAAAACGGCTTCGGAAACTCAACCGTGGAAGCCCTGAAAGTCGCTTCGTCATGGCAGTACACGCCCGCGAGCAAGTACCTGAGCTTCACGCCACGAGACGCAGCCTGGATGAGCCAGCTGCCACGAGATAACGCCTACCGCCAATTCTTCTCCCTCTTCCTGATCATGTGGTATGTCCCTTTTCCAAACTATGCTCTGCAATCGTGGCTGACAATCCCAGGCTCGCCGGCGCCCTCCTCTACTTCACTATCGCAACCCTCTCCTACATCTTCATCTTCGACAAGACCACCTTCAAGCACCCGAAATTCCTCAAGAACCAAGTCAAGATGGAGATCTCGCAAGCCGTAAACAGCATGCCTTACATGGCCCTGCTCACCGCGCCCTTCTTCCTCGCCGAAGTCCGCGGCTACTCCAAGCTCTACGACACACCCTCCGAAGCGCCCTTCCCCTGGTACAACCTCCTCCAATTCCCCCTCTTCCTCCTCTTCACCGACTGCTTCGTCTACTTCATCCACCGCGGCCTGCACCACCCCTCCGTCTACAAAACCCTGCACAAACCCCACCACAAATGGATCATGCCGACCCCCTACGCCGCCATCGCCTTCCACCCCGTCGACGGCTGGGCCCAGTCGATTCCCTACCACGTCTTCCCCTTCGTCTTCCCGCTGCAGAAATTCGCATACCTGGCCCTCTTCCTCTTCATCCAGATCTGGACCGTCTTCATCCACGACGGCGAGTACGTCGCTAACTCCCCGATTATTAATGGCGCGGCGTGCCACACGATGCATCATCTGTACTTTAATTATAATTATGGACAGTATACGACGCTTTGGGATCGGCTGGGGGGGAGCTATAGAAGGCCGAATGAGGAGCTGTTTAGCAGGGAGAGTAAGATGGGGAAGGCGGAGTGGGAAAGACAGGTTAAGGAGATGGAGGAGAAGGTTAAGGAGGTGGAAGGAGAAGATGATCGATCGTATGGCGAGGAGGAGAAGAAGACGAAGTGAGGGAGTTAAGGACCGAGGCTGCGAGGGTCTGGCGAGTTTACGAGCTTGCGAGTGTACGAGCGCGTGGGTTCTCGAGCGTGAGGTCACGAGATTGAGATAACGAGTTGAGCATGAAGAGACGAGGATAGGCTGCATAATACCATTGGATCGTTGAGGCACAGCAAAAATGAAAAAGCAGCGAGAGAGGTTGAAAGATCGTGAAGGTGTAAATAGGCGAGAGTTTCAGCATGTATATGTGTATTTGGCGTTGGGTTGGTTTCGGTTTCAGTGACGGGCACAGCTTTGTAGTGCGTATAGTTTTTAATCACCACACTTCTCGTTCCTTCTTTGAGATTGTAGATACGGAGACTTGAATATAGTGCATTTGTCGTTGGGTTGGTTTCTGTTCCCAGACACGTACCGTGTATTGTAGTGCAGTGCAGTGCAGTGCAGTATAGTATAGTTTTTAATCACCACACTGCTCATTTCTTCTTTCTCAATCGCTTCTTCTTGCGCGTGATGTAAAATCAAGGGGGAAGGATCGAGAGTGTAAATAAGGCGAGAGTTCTAGCATGTACATGTGCAATATAAACAGAACACCACATCGAATAGAAGAAGTGATTTTGCAACCACACGAAACCGTGTAGAGTGGCTACAGGAGGGCGGTCGATCTAGTTGTGCTCTCTATCTACCTCTGTTACGCGGAAACCAGTCTATCTTGTGTTCTTGCTAGCTTATCCGTCTATCTGTCTGGCTGGCCGTCTGTATAGCTCAATCCAGGGCTAGGTAGTGTTGAAATCAGAATGGGTGGAGGTGGTGGAGGTTGCTGTCAGGTGATAAACTGCTGTCATTTCTTAGAAGATTAGAATTGCGATGAGGTTTTGAAATCTAGTTTATTCTTGCTTCAGTGCACATTACATTATGCATCATCTCGAGAAATTTGGATTCTGGGTTTGTATAGTGGTTAGCATATACTGTGAGAATTTAGAGGATTTAGAGGTTCTCCAAACGAGAGAGGTTGAGGTTGGTGCTTTGGATTGTCTTTTAGGGTTGGGGGGTTATAGGGTTGTGAGGTGGTAGGTTTTATACCCACTCCACATGATCATCACCAAGTTGCCTCGTTGATAGAGTGACATGAATTTGGGTTGGACTAAGGGTTGTGTTGGGAGTGTAATTGGCATATCATTCAAGTGTTTATATTGCAGTGTTATCTGGTTGGGGAAAGGGGTATATAAGTAGAATATAATTTTATTAGAGGGAGTGAATAGTGATTCTAAAGATCTACGACACTATGGAGAGAATGGCTCTACGAGGGCGTGAGATGCGGTTTGTGCCCTATTTGCTGTGTGGTACGCGGAATCTAATTCATTGCTACTGATTCTTGCGTGTATCTGTCTGTCTGTCGCCGGTTCTATCCAGGTCTTAGGTGGCTTGAAAATTTACTCTACTGAGAGGTCTGTTATTGTTGTTGTCAGGTGATCCACTGTTGTCGTTGATTAGAACCCGTGATTGAAATTTCTATCAGGTCTGAATCTCCTTCCTCTCCTTTCTCCCTCCTTTCCTTCCTTCCTTACATCACACCCACTTTCCTCAGATTCTGATATCCAGCAGGACATATCTATATATACCGCAAAGTTCTTAGATCACCACCCCAGACGTAATGTTGCGTAATGTCTGGTTGTCCTTTGGTTTGTGTTTGAGGGTTATGAGTTGGGGTTTTATAATTGGGTCGAGGTTGTGAGTGATGAGGGGGGATTTTGCTGGGGATGGGGTGAATGTATCTAAGCCCAGTTATTTTAGGGGAAGTGAAGGGCTGGTTTGAAATTGAGTCTGCTTTGCGTGGATGGAAGGTATATAAAAACTCGTAAATCGAAGTAGCAGAGACTGTAAGGCTCTGAAATATGTTCTACAAGTACTATGGGTCCGGCTTCGAGGGTAGTGGATATGATAGTGGATGTGTGGGTGTTGATTATTCGGGATTTAGAATCTTGAACTTTTTACTTCTTCGTGTATAATGAGGTTTAGCTAGGCGTGGAGATGTCATTTTCCGATACTGGGGGAGATTTACGGTTTGTTGTCAAATTTTTCCTATTGCCATCCCCCCCCCCCTATCCTCCCCCCAGCAATTCCCATTATCGCGTAATCCAGTTTTATACCTTGACTTGACACACCTCCTCCTTACCAATATCACCTCTCTCCTTCTAATAGATACAAGTGGCCGAGGGAGGCTACAGGAGAGAGAACAAACCGCATCCCATGATCTTTCTGCAATTGCTTATACTTGCATTTATTTTGGTTGTCCTGTCCGTGGAAAGGTTCTTGGGTGGGAGAGGGGGGTTATATACTCCATTTCGGGTTATGTTTCGGGGGAGAGTGCGGATGTTAGGAGAGGAGTTGTTGATTCTGAATAATTTGCACAGGATTGCGTGCTGGTTTTGGGGGGTTTTTTTTTTCATTGCAGAGGAGGGAGGTATATATAAACTCGGGCTTCGAAGCGGAAGTCAGTCAGTAAATAGCAAAAACAAAGGTCGAACCCCTTTAAGAGCTAGATTGTGCTTCGGGCGTTCAGTCGTTCTCTTATTCCGCAGAGGATTGAGCTATTCTGAATTTGCGCCTTTTCTTTTTATATTTAATTTTTACCTAGCCTTAATCCAGAACTTAATGGAGCAAAGGTGCAGAGGCTGAGGGGTATAGGCTTGTTGTCAATGTTTTATTATTGTCGATCTTGCTTTTCTGTCCTCGGAATCACTCCGCTCTCCTTACTAGAGTTTCCCCTCTTCCTTCAAATACGTTATTACTATCACCTCTCCACTTTTCAAAATTCTCTAAATATGAAGAGAATCTATAAAATAGCCCGCATAGGTCGACCTATTTCGAATCATTCGATTTGCATAGGTGAAATTTATATATGTCACATTACGCTCTATCGCTTCTTCTACTGTGGTATTTGTGTAGTGCAATTTCTTAAATTGTGAATCATTCATCTAAGATAACGTGCTTGTTTTCTAATTTAGGGGGAGGGAGGAGTATATATACTCGAGCTTCGAAGCAGAAGCAAGTCAGCACATCGCTACCAAAATCAAATATTCCCAAGAGCAAGATTGCGCTTCGGGCTTCAGCCCTTCTCTTATTCCGCAGAGATTGAGCTATTTTTAAATGGTAGTACTTTCTTTTACCCAGCCTTGGTTAAGTTTTTGACAGAGCGATGTTGTAAAGGTTGAAGGGTGAGTTGTCTTGCTGTCAATGTTTTATTATTGTCATTCTCCCCCATCTTGTCAATGCCATTCCACCCTTATTCCCTAGTACAAGTTTCCCCTCTTCCTTCAAATAATTTCATTATTGTTATCTCTCTAATTTCTAAAACATTCTAAACATGAAGAGAATCTATAGAGTAGCCCGCATGAGTTGAAGCGAGTCGTTGTTCTGCGATTGCAGATCTCGAAGCTGTGCTTGGAGCGCCAATTTTCCACTGTTGAGCTGCGAATCCTTGAATTTGCATTTTTATATACTCTTTAGGAAGTGTTCTTAGGGGGCTTTAACAAATACCAATCCAAGTTTTGACTACACAATATAACTAATAATGATTCACACAGAGCACGTGTTACAGGCCTAAGCCATTCACCAAGGATCATCATACATGTCTTCTAAATTGGGTAGAAGGGAGGGGTATATATACTCACGCTTTGAAGGGCAAGAAAGCCGGCAAACGAAAATTTAAATTGGAAATAAGGAGAGACACTGCGCTTTCGGGCTCTTTCATTTTTTGGTTCTGCAAAGATTAAAACTATTCTTATCCACCGCCAATTATTTTTTCCGCTCCACCTAATCATGAGGTTCGCAGAGCAAGTGTTAGAGCTTTTATAGAGCGCTGAAGCTTGTTGTCAAAAGGCTAATTGTTGTCATTCTTCCTCTCCTCTCTCATCATCATCATTCCCCGCATTGCCCCCTGCATGTCTTTCTTATACATTAAACCTAACATCCTCCTCCTCCTCCTCTTTATTATTATCACCTTTCCCCTTTTAGTAAATACTAGAAAACAAGGAAATTTACAGGGGAGAGAGCAAACTGGGATCTTCTATTGCACTTGCATTTCTTTTGCATGTGCTCTAGGGAAGTGTTCGCGAGTTGAGGGGGCTTATATACTCCATTTCGGGTTTTAAATTTACGGTAAGGTGCGGGTTTTAGGAGAGGAGTTGTTGATTTTGGGGCATTTGTTAAAGAGAATTGGGGTTGGGTTTTGGGTTTTTGGGGGAGGAGAGAGGATATATATATTCGAGTTTTAAAGGGGAGAATCATCCGCTGTCAGGGTACCGTCCGTTGTCAGGTGTACCGTCTGTTGTCATGTATCATTTAGGTGTCTAACAAACCTAAGGTGACTTGATTCCATTGTAAATCTACCTTCCTGGATTTCTTTATGCAAGCAGACAAAGGTGGGTAATCCTATACGTGTCCGGGTCAAATACCACTCGACTTCGGTATCTGGTGTTCTGCCTGAAGCTCGCGAAGATATTGTAAGAAGTGAAGAGGATTTCCTAGCGAAGTTTAGCGTTTATGTACCCCTTGCTTTCACTCTTTCTCGAGTGCTGGGTGCTTCTTTCGGGAAGGAACTTTGAGGAAGGTTACGGAGTCAAGTGAGTCAAGGTGCGAGGGTACTTTCCGGATTTGTAAAGGAGTGGAGCGGACTCTTTCATTCTCTGGTTCTGCAAATATTAAAACTATTCTTACCCACTGCCAATTTCTCTGCTACACTTTATTATGAGTTTTGCAGAGTGGATAATAGAGCTTTTATTAAGCAAGGAAGCTTGTGGTCAAATGATAACTGTTTGTCATTGACATTCATTCTTCCCCTCTCCCTCATCGTCATTGTCTTCTGCTTATCAAGAGCTTTTTCACTTTGTTTAAATATATTTGTACTTTTGTCGTAAATCACTGTCACTTAACCATCCACTGTCACTTACCTGTCCGTTATCATTTAACTGTCCGTTGTCACTTATCCATCTATTGTCACTCTTTCATGCGCCACGCGCGCTATACGCCAAAACTAACCTTGGAGCCTAAGAAAGTGGACTCACGTGACATTCGTCTCCAATATCCGTTAAGCTGCTACCAGCTTTGCCAGGTCCGTGCATATTACTAATCAAGGAACACCAAAATTTATTCACTAAAGGTCACTATATTTTAGCGACGATATCGCTAAAGTTCAGGGCACAGATCACTACAGTACCCCCCCGGCCCTTTTGTAACTTTGCCACTGGCGCCTTGATAGCTGCTTTATCGGTGTTGTGGAACAGGGGCCTGGTTATTTAGTGAGCGTGCTGTTAAAGATATAAATAATAAGCTTAAAACGACATGATTATTAAAATAATAATGATTAGACTAGTTTTATTTATATTATTATTAATGTTTATTATTAAGCTTATTATTAATATTTTTAATTATAATATTATTTATTAATTAAATTATTAAATAATAAAATTAATTTTTAAAAAAATATAATTAATAATAATAATTAAATATTTTATAAATATTTTTATATTTAATAAAAAAAATAAAAAAAAACTTAAAAATTATAAAAATTAAAAATATTTTAAAAATAAATAATTAAATATAAAAATAAATAATTTTTTTTTAATTTTTTTAATAAATAATTTAATTAATTATAAATTTTATTAATATAATTAATATTATTTTTAATATTTTTATTATTATTATTAAAAAAATTAAATTAATTATTAAAATTAAAATATTATTTATTATTATAAAAGAGATTATTATATATAATAAAATAAATTATAATATTTAAAGATTAAAGTTAATTATTAAAAAATTATTAAAAAAAGTTTTTTTAAATATTATATATATAATTACTTAATCTTAAGCGAGATTTATATTAAGTATTAAAGTTAGTAATATATTCTTTTTATATAATAACGAATATTTCTAATAAATTTAAAGTATTCTAAAAACGATTAAAATAATATTATAAATACTTTATTAAATATAAATTATTTTAGTCTTTTAATTAATTTATTTATTAGAATTAAAATATTAAAAAAACTAAAGATATTTATTTATTTATATAAGATTTATAGCTAATAATTATTTTTTATAAATATATTTATTTTATATTTTATATTTTATATTATATATTTTTATTTTTTTATATTTTTATATAATAAATATTTCGAAAATTATTAAAAGTTTAAGAATTTAATAAATCGAATATATTTTATAATATCGAGAGATTTTATAAAATCGTTAATTATTATATTTATTATTAAAATATAAAAGAACTTAATTTATATTTTTTTAATTTAATTATAAAGATAATAATATTTTATATTAATATATTTAATAAATTAATAAAATTTAAAATTTTCGACAGGTATAAATATATTTTAATTATTTTTATAAAGTTTAATTTATTAAATATTTTTATTTTTATAATTTATTTTAATAAAGACTTAATAAAAATATTTAAATTCTTAACTAGTTTTAATATTAAAGTAATACTTTATTTTTATATTAAACTATATTATAATTAATTAATATTTTAATATTATTAAAATTTTTTTTTTAATAAACTTAAATATATTTCTTAAATATAATTTATATTAATAAAAGTCATTAATAAAGTCGAAATTAAAAAAACTATATAATTTTATTATTTTATAATTATAAATATTATTATTATATATAATATTAAAATATTTTATATCTTTAAAATATTATAAAACTCTTTTAATAATTTTAATATAAATAAAGAATAAATTTATTAAAAATCAAAAAAGAATTAATATTATATATATAATATTATAATAAGTTTAATATATTAAATAATTTTTAAAATTTATAATAAAGTTATATTCTTTAATATTTTATTTTAATATAATTTTATTATATAAAATTATTAAAATAATTATACTTAATATTATAAAAGTATTAATTATTTTATAATTTATTATATTATAATAATTTAGAATTTTATTAATATAAATATTTTAATAAAAATATAATTTTTTATTTTTTTTATTATATATAATATAAACTTTTAGAAAATATTTAATATTATTAAATTCTTTAATAATTTATTTAAAATATAATTTATAAATAAATATATTTAGTTTATAATTTTATTTAATAATAATAAAAAAATTATTAATATAAATAATAATAAAAATATAAATTTATTAATTAATATAAATATATATATTTATAATAAAAAACTCGAAATTTAAAGATTTTAAAGTTTTTTAAAAAAATTATTATTAAAGATAAAAAAATTACTTTAAGTTATAAAGAACTTAAAATAATAATATTATTTTATTATTAATTTAATTAATATTTATTGTTTTTTATTTAAAAAAAAATTTAATATAAATATTTATATTAATTATAATATTAAAAAAAATAATTTTGATATTTATTTAAATAACTTTAAAATTAAAATAAATTATTAATATTAATATAAGTTTTTATATAATTAATTTATAAATATTAATAAAAGTTTAACTAAAATTATAATTATAAATTTACTCGAAATTATATATAATAAAATTTTTTTTTTTATAAATAATATTTTTATTCTTATTATATTTTATTTTAAAAATTAATTTAATATTTAAAACTTTTATTTCTTTTAATAAAAAATATATTTAATAATCTTTTAAATAAATTTAAACTTTAATAATTTATATTCTTTTATAATTATTTTATATTATTTATTAGTTTTTTTTCTAAATTAATTAAGAGTTTATTTTAATATAATTAAATTTTTAAAAAATTTAGATTTTATTTTAAATATTATATAATATAAATTATTTTTACTTATAATAATTTTATTATTAAAGTCATTAGCTTAATTAATAAATATAAATAAAAAATCTTATTTATAAATATAAATTAAATATTAATTTTTAAAAAAAATATTATTAATAATTTAATTCTTAAAGTTCTTTAAATATTTTTTTTTATAAAAATTAAAAAGAGAAGTTTTAATACTTTAAGAATATTAATTATATTATTATTTTTTATTATAAAAAATAATTTATTAGCTTAAACTAATTTAATATTATTATTAAAATTATTATAAATATAATTTATTATTAAAAAGTTTAAATATAATTTTTTAATATTTAATTATTTTATTATTAATAACTTTAAAATTAAGTTTTATAATAAATCTTCTTTTATTAAAATAAATATAAAATATATATACGACTTTATTTTTATTCTTTAAAGATATAAAAACTCGATATATATATATTTTATTATATTTAATTAAAATATTTATTTTAATATAAATTATTAATTTATAAAATATAATCTAATATTTTTTTTTAATAAATATATAAATCTTATAACTTAAAACTTAAAAATAAATAATTAATAAAATATAATTAATATTTAATTTAATTTAATTTATAAAAATTTAATATAATATTTTTCTTTTAATTATTAAATAAATAATATAATTTAGAATATAAACTATAACTTTAAAAATTTTAAATTATAAAACTTTTAAGATTTTTTAATTAATTTAAATTATATATTATTTTTTTATAATAATATATAAATTATATTTAAAATATTTATTTTAATAAAAATTATAAAGAATAATAATTTTAATAACTTAGCTTAAAGTTTTTATAAATATAATTATTTTTTTTAAATTATATTTTTTATTATTATTTAATTATTAATTTTTTATAAAATAATTATATTAAATTTAATAAAATTAATTAAATTATTTAATTAAATTAAATATTTAACTCTTAATAATAAATATATAATTTTATTTTATAAATATTATTTTATTAATAAATAATATAATATAATTCTTATTATTAAAATTATAAAATATAAAATAAATAATATTAAAATAAATTTATTTAAATATTTTTAAAGTATATCGAAAATTTTTTTTATTAATAAACTTTAAAGATTTATTCTTTTTATAAAAGTTATAAATATAAGTTTTTATTAAAATTTTTTTTTTTTAATAAATTAAACTTTTAATTATATTTTAAATTATTTTAATTATATTAAAATTAAAATAATTAAATTAATAATATTATAATTCGATATTAATAAGAGTCTTTTTAATTATAATAAATAAAATAAATATAAAATAATATAGATTTTTAATTATAATTAAACTTAAATTTAATTAATAAAATTCTTGATTAAATTTTATTAAGAGTTTATTATTATAAATATAATTATTAATTATTATTAATTTAAGACTTAATAATAAATTTAGAAAAAATTCCGATATATATATAATATTAATTAAAATTAATATAATATTTTAGTTATTAAATTAAAAATAATCGAATAATATTATTTTAATATTAAAAAAATAAATTAAATTATTTATAATATATATAATAAATAAATCTTTATATTTTTTATAAATATTAAATTATAATAAATTATTTATAATATATTTAAATATTTTAATATTATATAATTATTTATTTTAACTTATATTAAATATAATAAAGATAATAAAAATAATAAAAAAAAATATTAAATAAATATAAAATGAATAATTATTATAAAATAAAA
>Ga0302221_10002680_pt1 | contig 11018 bp, 14 predicted proteins | sample II_Palsa_E2_1_FD_193517 | JGI IMG/M metagenome (GOLD analysis project Ga0302221, IMG submission 193517) | Peat permafrost microbial communities from Stordalen Mire near Abisko, Sweden - II_Palsa_E2_1 | ecosystem: Environmental > Terrestrial > Soil > Palsa > Peat permafrost | place: Sweden...
GATAACCATCAGCCAGGAACTCCTTCACGAGGGCTAGTCCAATTCCTCGATTTGCACCTATGAATGTAAGCAGGTGACAATCAATCATGTACTCCGAATGCTGCGCAGTCACCTATTACTAGTGCGTGTTTATCTGCCATGTTTATTGAAGGACTGGTAAGTTGGATGTTGGGCATTAATATGCACACGGGAAGGAAGCGCTAGCAGAAAAGGCTCGCTTCCAAGAGGCGACTTTAATTCCGCACCTCCGAACAAGGTCTTGTGTGATACATATTTTAACAAGTGCCGCCGCGCAGTGGGGCAGACTTGGGGGACCTCGATGCTCAAAGTTCCTGAATCTCGACAACGAATGGTCATGATGTCGTCGGAAATTATCACTCGGCTTTCATTCTTGGATAGAGATCCAGTCTATCAACATGAAAAGCCCTACGAGATCATTTCAGGCATAGCACCGTCGGGCTGGCAATCCAACTGCAAGTTCAGCTCTGTCGCTAATATAGCCATCAAAGATTGTCGCAAATCACGAAGTTCATTCACGCTCGATAGCTGTGGATTCGAGTATGTTGATTGGCCTGCTTCTAGCGACTTTGATTTCAACGTATTCCAGTCTCAGAATCGTTTTGACGCTGCGGGTTTGGTTGAACGATATCTACTTGAAACCATGGCTCTGGCGCAGGCAAGATTTTGTGCGGAGAAAGTCATTTGTATCGACTGGAGAGTAAGATGGCACCAATCCGAATGTTGCTAAGGTTTTCACGACTTTCTCTAATTCACAATGAAATAAAGGTCCGATCCCGGAAAGCAAACACAGCTGAGCAGTCCGAACCTGCTATCGAAGAAGTCAGAAATCGCCCCGTTGAGGTTGCCCACGTAGTACATCTCGGTCTGTGACCATCGCTCTGCTTCGCAAGTCTCAGGCTGACTTGGAAAGACAATACTCACGCAGGAGGAAGAAAATTACTAGAGAGACATCTGTCCCAGTCCGAGATATCACGGTACCTATCGCCGGAATGGACGGTCAAGATAGTGAAGTGAGTGTATTTCGTTGACAACACTTCGATTGTAAACTAGTCATTTCTTCATTCCTCGATTTTCTTTACTGCAAGGTTACTTTACTGAATTTACTAGCGTTTGGCGTCCTGTTAATAAGGTCGTCCTGGATTGCCCTCTGAGCTTTTGCCATCCACGCTCTGTCGATCCGAAAGGCTTGTTACCAGTTGATAAAGTTCATGAAGACCACGTCGGTGAAGGTTGCTATTTGACATATGACTGTAGACAAGAATGGTTTTATTTGTCAAGACAAACTAGGGACGAAGTTGCGCTGTTTTTGACGTGGGACAGCAATGAGGAAAAACAACTCAGTAAGTATCACTGGGAGATGTTGTTTGTTTGATGTGCTTATATCCTGAAAAAGTTACCCCACCGCATGCTGCATTTTTGGATAATAGTATTCCTGACGGAGTTGAACCAAGAACAAGCATTGAGGTTAGATTAGTAGTCGTGACCAAGAAACATTGAAGTGAAATGGGATGTAATTATGATATACATTTGGCATGTAACTAGCACTTGAACGACTGCCTTTGGTGGAGGAGCAGGGGCCGGGAAATTTATCTGATTAATAGATTACTTTTGGACAGAGCTGTGTTGAGTGGTGACTTTTGTATTATTGTAAGTCAACTAGTCTGATATGTAAGGAACGACATGTGCAGCCTTGGATAATAGACGACCAAGATTCCAACCAGAGTTTCCATCCTCCACCCTTTACATTGAACCGATAGAAGACAGCAGGGTGGTTCACCGGACTGCCGCACATCCACAAGAGGAAACAAAGCAAAGTCGAAGAAGTAAACTGATATTCGCGAGGAGAAGGGACCGAATCGCAAAGCGGGTTGCCTTTAAACAGGTAAGTAAGGAAGTTTGAATTCCTCCAATGTGGGCGTCACCTTACTCACTTCAGTGCCAATGACATTCCCTTCAACTAACCACCAAGGTCCTTATCGTCACGCTGGGGAAGAATACGAATCTCATCCTCTCTAATGTTGGAATCATCGTTTTCAATAGTGGTCTCTGAGACGTTGAAGAACTTCTTCCAAGGCTGAGCCTTTTCGCCGTGTTCGGCTACGTTGGCAAGTTCGGGTCCAGAAGTAAGACTCTTAGCGTTATCCTGAGCGTCCATGCTGTGAAATGGTGTATGAGGTGGTGTAGACTGGCGGCTGTTTAGAAACTGGAAGTAAGAGACTGAGTTATCGACTGAGTTATCTGATGCTCTGTCTGCACAGTGGGTAAGCTTAGACGCCAATTCAATTCACAGATGATGCCTCTGGGGATTTGGCGACAAAAATAAAGAGAGCCTTCGAAATTATGACACGCCAGATAAGAAAGTCTCTCCTATTGGCGTTTCTTAATCTGCATAGTCTTGTTATTGTTTACCCGTGGTGGTTGCGTGAACAGGGTATTTCAAAGCAGGAAGGACAACACGCTAACGCGCCGCAGGGCAAACAGTTGTGCTCTGTGGAACCGGGCATTCACGTTCTTCATGGATTATTATGCACCTCGTCTTATTAATGCATGTATCATGCAAGAGATCGTTCGTATTCTACTGGTCCGTGGATGATCTATTGATGCCAAGATAGAGAGTTGGATGAGCTTTACTTCTTGGCCTTTTCCGGGGTTTCCAGATGCCCCGCTCATTATGCTCCCCAGCTAGGGTAGGTTTTTAAGAGGTAAAGGCTCAAAATCCGAAAATCGTAAATCTATAATTTATTAAAGTACTTTGATTTTATTCGCGAACTATATTAAAAATAATATTTAAAATTATATTAAAATAAAATATAATTATAAAATAATTAATTTTTTTTAAATTTTTTTATTAAAATATTATAATTTATTATATTATAAAAAAGAATAAAAAAAAATTAAAAAAAGAATATTAAAAATAAAATTAAAAAAAAAAACTTATATATAAATTTATATAAAAAAAATATTTTTAATAAAAACTTATTAAATAAAAAAAACTTTTTTATTTTTATTTTTTATTTTTTTATTTTTTTATTTTTTTTTAAAATATTTTAAATTATAATATTTTTAATAAAAAAATATAATATAGTTTTTAAGAAATAAATAAAATATTTATATTAAATTTTTTTTAAAAATTTAAATATAAATAATAAATAAATTAAAATATTTTAATAAATTATAAATTTTTAATTTTTTAATTTTTAGTTTTTATATTTTAAATTTTAAATTTTTTTAAAACCTTATAAATAATTTTATTTAAGAAATAAAAAATTTATAATTTAAAATATTAAAAATTTTATTACTTTATATTAAATTTAATTTTTATTATTTTTAAAATCTTATAAAATAATTTAAAAAAAAATTATTAAATTATAAAAGACGTGATTAATAAAGTAATATATAAATATCTAAACTTAAGCTTTTAATTTTAAATAACTAAACTAATTAATAATTCTTTATAATTTATATTAAATATATATTTTATACTTATAAGTTATATAATAATAATTTATAATTTATATTCCCGTGCTTTATTCTTTAAACTTTAATTTAATATTTTAACTTATAATTTTTATTTATAAATTATATATTCTTTATATAAATATAAAATATAATTATAATATTTTAAATTATAAAATTAAAGTTTAAAATAATTAATTATTTAATTATAAAATTTATTTTATTATAATATATAATATAAATATAAATTAAAAATAATATAAAAATAAAATTTATTTAAATAATTTAAATTAAAAAAAGATTTATTTTTTAAATAAAATTATTTAAAAATTATTTTATTTAATATTTATATATAAAAAATATATATTAATTTAATTAAAAAATTATATTATTAAAAAATATAAAAATTTTAAAATTATAATAAATTAATAATATTATATAATATTATAATTTAAAAACTTAAAATATTAAAGTATATAAAATATTTAAAATTTAAATCTTTTTAATTTATAATATTTTTTAATATATTAATATTTTAAATTTAAGTTTATATTTATAAAAAAAAAATTTATTATTATTTTAAATTTTTTTAAATTTTTTTTTTTAAAGAATATAAACTTTATATAATTAAGTTTAATATTCGATAATATAAGTTATATTAATTCTAGCGTAACTAAAATATAATTTATTAAACTTAGTGGTTTTAGGTGTGATTTTGTTGTTCTCACCTAACAAGCCTGTTATCGATAAGTCTATGGATTACAGGATATTTTGCTTACAAACAACCACTAAAAGAAAAATTAAAATTTTTGCGCAATGGGATAAATAAATAAAATAGATATAAAAAGTATTATTTGACTTCTCCTTTACAAACGTATTAATTTTAAAGGGAAAATATACATGTGATTATCTAATTAATGCTATATATAGTGACTGACTTTGATTTCGCGAGGCCTGAAAAGCTTGCTTAAATGCCCTGTAATCTACAGACTTATGGGGGGTGGGCTCGTAAGGCCGGCAGTGAATTCCTGCACCCCCTAGTGCACTAGCTCATCGCACGCATGATGTCAGCAGAACAACTTTAACTTCCGTTTGTTTTCGTGATCACAAGTGTGTCCACCTCTGAGCCATAATTATAATTATGACCTTGGGAAGTTTGCAAAGTCGCAGACACTTTGCGTCCTTGCTTGCTATTGTCGGTACCGTAATGTTATATTTCTTTTCAACGGGTTCGACATGCTCCCCGCGATTCTACAAGTCCAGTGCCTTTCACTGATGCCTGTTACAGATTCGAGGCCTCCTCTTGCGACCATTACGATTGATGATATCATAAAGGGCCTTGACCAGCAGAAGTTTACATCCGTTGATTTAGTCCGCGCTTATATAGCGCGTATTAATGAGGTTAATGGCATTGTGAATGCTGTTCTGGAAGCCAATCCCGATGCGCTTGCGATTGCACACGAGCTTGACAAAGAACGGAAGCTACATGGCAGCCGTAGGTGAGTAAGCCTTCCCATCAGAGTTCCTATGATCTAATTGCTTTGTTAGACCTCTCCATGGAGTTCCCATACTGGTCAAGGACAATATCTTCACCATGGATCGAATGAACGCGTCCTCCGGTTCGTACGCATTGCTCGGATCAAAAGCGGCCAGGGAAGGAGCCATTGTCGCACGACTTAGAAAGGCAGGGGCTATTCTATTAGGCAAGACGAACCTGTCAGAATGGGCCAATTTCCGTTCCACGAACGCGACAAGGGGATGGAGCGCAAGAGGTGGACAGACTCTTGGTGCATTCATTCCATCACAATCAGTGGGAGGCAGTAGCAGTGGCTCTGCGGTCGCAATGATTCTTGGACTTGCCGCGGCGTCGCTCGGCACAGATGTGAGATCATGACCTATCTGGCTAGTTATCATAACATGCTCTAATGTCACTAGACCGATGGAAGTATTATATGGCCAGCACAGAAATGCAACGTCGTAGGAATTCGAACCACCAGCAAACTACTCTCACGGGACGGTGTTATACCTCTGTCGGATAGGTAAGATGCTGTGGGGCCAATCACTCGTACCGTTAAAGACGCTGCGTATGTGCTCTCTGTGATTGCTAGTCCCAGCAATTTTGATAATGTGTCTTGGCCTGAACCATTCGATACGGCTCCGGACTACCTGTAGTCTTGTCGGCACATGGACCTAAGTGGGCTTCGTATAGGAGTGCCGCGCAAGTCTATTTGCGCTGAAACACCATATGCCCAACAGACCTTTGACGAGGCCTTGAAGACGCTTTCCGCTGCAGGGGCTACCATCGTTTCTGATGTCAAGTTTCGTTAAGAGAAGGAGTGGGACGCCTGGGATGCTTCTGAACGTAAGAGGCCTCTCGATGCGGAATTCAAAGTCTCTATTTCTCGCTGGTGTAGGGATCTAGTGGAGAACCCGAATAATATTACATTAGTGGATGACATTATTTAATTTATCAAGGCTGACCCAAGGGAGGAATACCCCGAACGCAACGTGGAGCGGCTCATCGGATCGAAAGAGTCTCCAGGCATTGACGCACCAGTCTCGCGGAAGGCCCTGGAGAAGATGCTCAGATGTTGCGGCGACGATGGTATTTTGGGCGCTCTAGAAGACTATAAACTGGATGCGCTTGTCTTTCTCAACAACCGCGATCGTGCATCTATTTTCGCTGCCCGATTTGGGTTGCCCATTTTCGCACTCCCGCTCGGTTTCTATCCTGAGGGTACTCGGATTAAGAAGTCGAAATGGGGTGATCTGGTTGATGTTGCGCCCAATGTTCCGTAAGTCACTATCGTGAAGTTGAGATGTCTTGTTAACGTTTGATGAGACTCGGAATTGCCTTCACAGCAGGCCCTTACACAGAGTCGAAACTATTTCACATAGCCTACGCCTTTGAACAGCTGTGGAATATCGAGATTCCAACAAAGCTTTATGTCCAGCCGAAAACGGAGCTTGGTGATGTGGTTGACGGCGGGGAAAGCCTGAAGAGTCTTTAAAGCTTTACGTGCAATATGAAATACATATACTGCCGTATATGATAAACTTGGCCGCTATAGATTTAGACCATTGTTGTTTAACCTAATCGCAAAATACCTTCAGTTCCTCAGATCCTAGGCTTTCAACCTACCCCTCGTATTATTTCGTACCCACTTCTCACACTTTGGTAGCAGGCAGATGTCCGTGGCTCCCTTGCGGAACCGTACTATTCTGTTGCAAATTGATGAGCAGTCATCTGGAGAAGCTTTCTGGTGGACAACCCGAGAAGGAACTGGGACCTACGTATGCTGATAAATAAGTTATCACAGGTAACGAGCCTGCTGACAGAAGTCCTTGTTTTTAGCGTATGCGCAACCACACTTCATTACAATTAAGTCACGAATCAGCATGTAATTAGGAGTTGACCACTCATGACGCTCCATAAGTACATGTACCCAATGCTCCTACTTTAAAATCAAGGAATTAATCCAGTCTTGTGGTATGCGCTCCCACTCTTCTAGCACCATTGCCTCCATTTCAGCCACCGTAGTGGGTTGACGGCGTCGTCTGTGCAATGCCTGCTTGATTCTCCTCCAACACTTCTCAATTGGGTTCATATCAGGGCTCGTGGAAGGGTATGGCATTAATATAATTCCATGCTTCGTTCGCCATTGCGCGCAGCAGTTAGTCTTGCTCTTATGGCCATGAGCTGAGTTGCCGTCTTCCATAAATAAAGGCTCAACGCCTAGCTGATGATGTGACCTCCGCAAATGCCTCCGAGATTGGCTATAGGTACGACGCAAGCACTTGTAAGAGGTAGTCCTTTTATATAAACGCCCCCTTCTTACCAGAACCACAGACAAATAGCAGAGGACTCTTGTAGCCTTATCCAATTGCACCCCACGCGTTAACAGCAGTCGTATGGCCACGGTAAAGCTAGTGTTGTACACACGTCGGGTGTGTGCGCTCCCCTCTCTTCCTCGTCACTCTCGCCTTTGCCGCCCTTCCCCCAACTAGGAAAGTAACCTCGTCAGACCATAGCACTTTTAGCCATTCGTGCGTCCAGAAGATGTATGTAATAGCCCAGAGTAATCGTGCTGTGACTTGCGCGAGCGTGAGGTACGGTTTCTGGCAGGCAACGCAACGGTGGGAGCCTCTTTGTTTAAGCCTCAATTCTAAGCCTGCCGCACTACAAGGTAGCTTGAGCTCCTCCACAATCTCAGAGTACTTTAATATCCTGTGATCCCACGACTCGGAAAGGTATTCGATGATCTCGTCGACTCGTGAATCGCTGAGGATTATAGGACGTCCACTTCTGCCGTCGCGCGAGTGCTCTAGTTTATCGTAGCTTAAAACGCGGTTGATGGTCGATTTTCCGAGCTTGTAACGGACTATAAGCTTCTCAATTAGTATCTTTCCAAAGCCATAGAGCTGGCGTATCGCCTCCTTGTGTTTCGTCGGTATTTCTCGCCCTGGAAGGTGGTCAAAATCGAGGGGAGGGGTGCTAGGAGGCATATTGGTGGGGGAGTTGGTGCGGTTCGCTTAAAAATGGCCTGAAAACACAGACTTTATCGGGTGGGCTCGTAATGCCACCCCCACTAATAAACAGCCTCAAGCCAGGTGCATATTACACAACTGATCACAGATCCCTCGTTCCTACCAATCTCAATTTTCACCACTCCCAAACTTGACTATGGCCAGTTTCCTACCTACAATAAAGGCCGATGCCGAGTTCATTCTCGACCTACCTTTGTATAGAACGGAGAAGCCGTACTACATTGCTGGGCCATTGCACCCGGAAAATGAGAAACACCGTACGAATGCGGTGTTCGAGGACAAAAAAGTGGAATTCCATGATCTCCGCGGCAACGAGAACCTATTTTCCCTCAAAGATCATGGCTTCGAGTTCACGTTAGATAGCAACGCTGACATCAAAATGTTGAATGGCTTAACTGAAGAAACAGTCGAAATGTACGCCAAGGATACGGTAAAACTGGTAAAGAAGCTAGTTGGAACAGATAACTGCTGGTGTTATGCATACAAGGTTCGGCCTGAAGTCCACTAGTCTTCGAATAGACTGCTGATATTCAAGGAAACAACAGTTTAGGAGTAGTGGAGATATTGATAGGCCTCCAGGTGTGCCGACCGGAGATCGTGGAATGCCAGATGAACCCGCAACAAAAGCGCATATTGGTGCGATAGCTACATCCCCTTTCTATGAAAGGGCTTTTGCTCACGAGAAATTTGAAGACCATACGCCGGATGGAGGATTCAGACGAATTCGTCGACATCTCACCAAGCAGGAACAGGAGAAGTTCATTGACAACGAGAAAGCTCGTTGGCGTCTCTTGATAGTAAAGTGAGTAGCTAATCAAAAACTTAATTGATAAGTTATTATTGACAAAATTATTCAGCACTTGGAGACCGTTGAATGGTCCGATACTCAACTACCCATTAGCAGTCTGCGATCCAGCTACAGTCAAGATTCCAGACGACGGTATTGCAACAGATCGTATCAGTCCTGAATTTCAAGGAGAAAATTACTACTTGAAATACCGTGATGGGTATCAATGGTATTGGCTCAGTAATCATGATGTTAACGAAGTTCTTCTTTTCATAAGCTTCGATTCTGGGAAAAAATCACAAAAGTCATGTAAGTTCACAGTCCAATCCCCTATTTCTTGAATTTAGGTAGGAGTCATTAATTCTTACACATCTACCTCACATGTCTGTAGATTTGACTAACCTATACATTTCAGTGGTCACGCCTCACTGTTCGTTCAGAGTTCCAGATACTGGGGAGGGTTGCAGACCGCGAGAATCTATCGAGACGAGAACCGTTGTGGCCCTTCCCATGTGAGCGCTCTTGACCAGCCAATGAAGTCTACGTCACAATTTTCCTGGGGTCATTCGTGTGTTTTGCTTTGTTTACGCCGGAAAGTGAGTGGTTTAATTACGGCACTCAAGCAGCCTCGTAGCGCAAGTTATCTCCCTTGTATGAAAGCGGAAAGGCTTCTGTAGCTCACGCCGATCTCTGGCTCAGATAACTACTCCTACATGATTTAAGCGCTTCTCCGAAGTAGTGCAGTATGTCCAGCAAACCACAAACTGAGGCGAACACCATGAAATCAGCCACTGAGTCATACAAATATGCTAATGGCAATGGATGGGCAGAAGTGGACGATTCCACACCACACGAGTGACGTGACCACTACAGAAATAAGCATTCTTGCATCGTCTTTTCTGATCAGGGTTTTTGTAAGCCCAAAACAAAGAAGCGCTGTCACGACGGTAGTTGACCCCAGAAAGAGGGATATGCCTCTCCACGGCTGTAAGCCTCCATACTTTTCAGCGTGCTGGCCAATTCCGTAGGTCACCAAGTTCGCTATAATGGTAAATCCTGCGTTTCCAGATTGCCAAAATAATGCACGCGCCGGATGTTCCTCTGTACGATACCAATTTCCGATAATTAGGAGAAAGCCTGGGGATATCGTGCACTCAAAGAAGCCTTGGAGGGCGCGTATAGCCATTAGCTGCGACCAGTTCTGGGCTGCGCTGATAGTGATGACACACACATCTGTGTTTATCAGAAGGGCACAGCAGAAGAGAAATTGGCGTATTTCATACCCCAGCAAAGCATATAAATACTCAGTGTTCTCCCTAGTGCCCATCGCTGAAGTAAAAAGTTCGATGGGAACTCGCCGCACATATATGCAAGGAAGAAACTGACAGTTCTTCGAGTCTAGTGGTCGATACTGAAACTCTTCTATCGATTTCCGGAGTGGAGGAATATCGATATTCGAGGCCTGGCCTGGGCCTGATCGAGGGCGCGATTGATTCGAGGCCATGGATGTTGGAAGGCTTAAAGACCCGCAAGAAGGTGCTTGGCGCGGAGAGGGCAGAGCCGAGATATGGAGACCGTCAAAACTGATGGAGGAAGGTATATACGCTACGAACTAGGCGGAGAGATCGATGCCTGCCAAAGGACAAATGTGACTGGTGTGAGTCATGGGATGATTAGTCAGTCGAACAAAGAGCCATTAACCATTCTCCGCCACCAGAATTTTGGTGGTCAGAAAACCGTTCATCCGGAGAACTCAAACCCTCAGGGAATTGTTTATGTACAGTATTACAGTATATTGCACCGCACGTCCGACAGACGTCCGAAGGGGCTATCAACGCCAAAACTAACGGCTCGCGAGAATAAAAAATATGAGATGTGCGCGGTCAAAGAAGTGTTGCCTCCCTACGGAAGGCCATAAGCATCAATCGTTCGCGGGCATTTCACATTTCACATATCCAATCGCAGCCCCACATGCCCAACACCCTATCAATTTTTTTAGTGATAACTGCCTATATTTATAGGGCCTTCCTCACTAATAACTCGGCCCTATATTTCTCGACTCTCGACTCACGCCTCTCACGACTTTGACGCTCTCACGACTATCAACTCTCGACTTCTTTAAAAAATTTAATAAATTATTTTTAAGAATATAATTAATATTAAATAATAAAGGACTCTATTTAAGAAAAGATTTATATAAAAATTT
>Ga0302221_10002681_pt1 | contig 11014 bp, 4 predicted proteins | sample II_Palsa_E2_1_FD_193517 | JGI IMG/M metagenome (GOLD analysis project Ga0302221, IMG submission 193517) | Peat permafrost microbial communities from Stordalen Mire near Abisko, Sweden - II_Palsa_E2_1 | ecosystem: Environmental > Terrestrial > Soil > Palsa > Peat permafrost | place: Sweden...
TATAACGACTTCTTTTCCCTCTTTATTTATATTATGTCGCGCTCTTATAATAAAGACGATTATTACTCACGTTAAAATATTAAACGTTTATAACTTAACTCACTAAACTCTACTTCTCCGTCTTCATCAACCTCTTTTTACGACTCACTGTCATTAATATTAAACTATACTCCTTTAGACATTTTAATATACTCACTTCGTCTCCGACTTTATAATAATAATTACGACTTACTTAAGATTCGTAACCTGCCTTTTAAACAAACACTTGCTTTTACGCTTATAAAACCTTAATATATCAACGGACAATATTATATCAATAATTAAGACGTATTACTAAGACAGTAATAAGTAGATGATTTCTTAAAAGAGTTTTTAAATACTTATCCGGAAGATAACGTCGGTCTTATTTATTAATGAATAGAGTATATAATATAATCAAAGCAAGTATTTATAACAAGTTCTTATATAGCTCTTTAACAGACTTTAAATAAAGGAAAAATAAAATTAAAAAAGAAAATAAAGACGAACTTTAAATCTATTATAAATTTATTAATTAAGTAACTCTTCCGACGTTATAACTCTTTAATATTACTCTTCTTCAGTGCCGAAACTCATGCCGTCTTTATATATAAAGGAAAAAGAGAAAGAATTAAATATCTTTTATCTTTAGTTTACTTTTTATTAAATTCATAATCGCCTCCGATTTATCAATTACAGTCTGTTTATTTACTTTTATATTCGACGCCCCTTTTATAATATTCTTCTCATATTCTTTCACTAAGATATATCTCTATTTATTCTATTAATTATCTCTTGTCTTTAATCTATAAATCTAATTAAATAAATAACGAACTTTTAATATATCTTTCTGCGAAAAGCTCTTTTCATAATACTTATAAGAGAAAAGCTTCATTATTAAGTGGATCCGTTTATGTCGCTTGAGATTATAATTATAATTAAAAGATTACGAGCACTTATTATATTTAAGTCGTTGATCGTCGGGAGACGTAATAGAATTTTATTTTATAAGCGGGAATAAAAGTGGTTCCGGTAATAAAGGACTATAATAAGGCTGTGCGAAGGGAGATAATCTATTGTTTAAAGTATAAGTGAAATCTTATTAAATTAATTACGAAGTATTCATTTATTACTATTATTAAATATCGGGCGAACTTATAAAGGCAGGGAAAAAAGGGTTGTTATAAAGTAAAGGAAGCCAATTAATCGTCGTGAGAGAGTTTATATTTCGAGTTTAAAAGCTTATAAATAATGAGTTCATTGATCGTTATATATATTCTGGCCATTTTAAGACGATTAAATATAACGGATCTTGAGAAATGACTATTATTAAGCCCTTTGAATTTCTGTTATTGATATCGAAGGCTATTAAAAAGGCCTTTATCGTTAAAAAGGAAGAGGTATAAGAATTACTTTATAACTACGTTATAAATAAGTCGCGTGAATTATAAACTCGAAGAGATAACGAACTGCTCCGTTAAGCTCCGATTTCTTTAAGTAATAAAGAAGTTTTCTAATGAAAAATTCAAAGTCAGGCCTTAATAAAGAATGAAGTAACCCATTTAAACAATAGACGAAGAGGCACTGATATATACAGTATATTAAGTCTTTATGTCTCTAATATTTTATTAAGTAAAAGCTTAAGCGTAAAAGTGTTTAAATATAATTCTAAGGCTGACGTTAAACGCTTTAATAAGAGGTCGAGAGTAAATAATAAGTTTTAGAATTCGGGAGGATAAAATATGAGTTAATAATGTCTGGCTTATAAAACTCTACGTCAACTTAAGTTTATTCGTTTAACGAGGCCATATTATACTTTCAACGCTTTATTCGTATACTCAGCCTTAATAAACCGTTCTTTAGAATTATATGAGTCTTCTACGCCTCTTTTATAAGCAGTTATATAGCCTTTTTCAACGCGCGGAAATCACTTCAATAACGATGATGTTTAATATAAGCCATACTACGTATAATATAGTTTCGACTTTAAATATCGGAGTAAGCCGAGCGGGTTCGAGCATTTTATTAACTATTATAAAAGGTCGTATATTATTAAAAGTCTGACTTCGTTTTTAAATTATAAAAGAGTATACGGTAAAGGTAATAATAAAAGTATTATAAAACGCACGTGAAATTCTTAACAATGAATATAATTTATATATTATTAAAATAAGATCATTTATTATATTAATTAGAGATCTTTAATTAACTTGACGAGATCTTTTATACCGTGCCGATTAAAGAGCTTTTTAAAGTTAAGCTTAACGGTTTTAGATTTATTAATTAAGTATAAGAATAAAGATTTAAATCTAGACATATAATTAGAAAAGATTAAATAACTCGAATATATAATTAATTTAAAGATTATTAATAATTAAAAAGACGGAAATTAAAAGAATTAAAGTTAAAAAAAAGAAGCGACACAATGCTTTAAATGTCTTTTTAACTGTCTTATTACTTTATTACGTGATCTATAATTAAGAACTCGAACACTTCTTAAGAATGACTTAAAGCAATCGAATTAAATCACTTAAAAGCGTTATTATTATTAATACGCTCTTTAAAATTGATAAATCTATAAATTCATTAAAATTAAAGTTATTAACTTCTCTCGCATCTAGAATTAAAGGCTCGCTTATGTCGCGAGCTGCTTAGTTTATCCGGAGAAAAGCATATGATTGAAGCAATAAAAGTTCTAGCTTTAAATAAGCCTCGGTATTAATAACACTCGTCTTTTAATAGTCTGGCGGTGTTTAAATACGTTGCCTTTTCTTAATAAATATAATAAATAGATTGAGATAGTCTATAAGATCTGTTTAAGTTATAGTTTTAATAAAAGCGGAGATTAAAAACTGAAGATTAAAAGTATTCTTATATATAAAAAAAGAAAAGGATTTTACTTTTACTTTTCACTTTATTTTTTTATATTAAAAGAATTATTAGTAATAAAGCTTAAAATTTAATATTTAAAGAGAGGTTTAAATAATAAGGCGCTTAAAACTTTTCTTAAATACGGACATAAAGAAAAGGGAGTTAATATTAGAACTTTACTTTAAGTAATAATTATAAGTATAAGTTAAATATAAGAGCAATTTATTATATTTTACTTCATATAATATTTCGACGAAATAAATTACGTGATTAATCAATATTCGAATATAAGTTACGGCGGCCTTAAACACTATATAAGACTTTAATTATCTTTTAATAAGTAAAAGAGCCCGTTTTCTATTTATAGCCTTTTATACGGAATATTATAACGTCTTATTTAATAACCTGGCCTTTATTTAATATATAATACTCCTTTTAATACGGCTCAGTTTAAATTATATAAAGCAGATATATTATCAGAGTAATAAGCGTAGTAATTGCCGTTATAATTATAGTCACAATAGATATAATAGACTAAGAGCCGCGTTAAGTCATATATATATTGACTAAAGTTATAATCAAGTCAATAATAGAATTTATTAGATTAAGTCTACTCTTATTAATAATTAAGCCTTTATATAGAGATATAAGAAGAGACTTATAAGAAAATACGATCTTTTAATTAAATATAATTGTGACTTTGTCTTTATTAAAGCTATAATAAACTAGACGCTTTATAGACACAGTATATTCTTATTACTTATAATAAAGAGATGTTTTAAGCCGCGTTAATTACGACCTTTCCAGCCTTTCTTATATTATTAAAGGTATTGTAATGGGGATATCGTGTCCTGCTTCAGGGGTTAGTCACGTGGTAAAAGCATACGTGTCATGACGATGCGTCACTATATAAGGAGCTTCGTTCACGCTTCAGAGCTTAGATCTTTAGACAGTCTACATCAATTCAATATTCCTGCCCATTTCTAAAGTGCTTCACCCCTTTTACAGTATAAGAATTACGGATTAAAGCGAATATTACGGAAAGTATAATAAAGCCAGTAAAAAGGAGTTAAATAAATAAACTAATAAGTATATTCGTATATAATATTTTTAATACGTTAATTTTCATCCGTATTTAATTGTTTATTAATATAAGTTGAAGTTCTGAGTCTTTAAAATTAAGCCTCAAATAAAACTCATTTGAGCGATTTTAATAAAAGATAACTCGGCGATTCCGACGACAGAGTAATAGAAATAATAAGCTTCGACGCGGACTTTTATTAATATTAATAATTTAAATTTAAGAGGGATCTTAAAGTAAAAGAAGGGAAATTTAAGAATTAATTAAATAAATAAAAGAAACTAATATAATTACGAGATCTAGTCTTCCTCGATTAAATAAAGCAAGAACGTCCTTTTATTTATAAGTTAATAAATAGAAAGCGGCTGAGTATTATTTAAAAACGGAAGGAGTTGTGAATACTTAACCTTTTAAATAATAAAGCTAAAAGAGCCATTTTTAAAAGCTATTAAAATTAATAAGTATTGAAATCTTAAGGCCAGATATTACTTCGAGCCGAATAAAAAGATAGATTTAAATTGTCGGACTTTTATTATTAAAGAGCAGATTTCGGTTTAAGTATATTTTATATAAGTAAATTTCTGTTTAAGTTGGAAACTATTCAATACCGAAATTTATCTGATATTAAAAACTATATTAATAGTGCTTTATTAAATAAAAAGTGTCGTATTATAAATATATTAATTAAAAACTTATCGTTTAAATTTTAATCTTAGAATATAAAGATTTTATATCGATGATAATTAAAGTAGAATAAAACGTTATATAATAATATATTCTATTATAATATATGAGTTTATGATTATTAGTCTTAAGGCGAGTATAGCGCTGAAACTAACGGTGCCGAAAGGCGGAAGTAATTAAATAAACGGGAATATAAATTAGTTTATAAATAGATTGAGGCTATTAAAACGGGCTTAGCGACTGAAAGAAGAGAGCTGGAATTAAAGATAGAAATCGAGTTATATAAAAAGTTAATTTAATATAAGCTTATAACTTTAATTATTTATAAAATATATTAAGACTAATTATTTTCTATAGTTAACTACTTCTTTAAAGGGTATATATTCGTCACCGGACTTTATAAAAAGATCCTTTATAAGCAAATCATCGTATATCACCGCTTGATATAAAGCACTTATAACTTTAAGTCTTGCCAGAATCTTATTGCTTAATTCTTTTATCTTTAAACGAATTATCTCGAATAATACTTTACGATTAATTAATGTCATAGTTTCTAATATATATATTGCATTTGAAATAGCGTATAATATAATATTAAGATCTTTTAAATCGTCTTTAAAGATGTCGGTCAGTTCAGTTTAAACCGATGCTTTCCGTGCCCGTTATAAAATATATTTCTAGTCCGTTTTATTAATAATTTCTAACTTATTTATTATCTCGGAGATGATAGACTTAAGTATTTGACTTCGTTGATTTAAACTCTTATTAAGTTCCTCTATCTCTGTTTAAAACTGACGAGAAAACTCATAATATATATAGCGTTATTTTAAAGTCTGCTTTTTTATACTGATTATAAATTATAAACCGGAGAGCCGGATATTCTTTATTTTAAAGTTCTTGACTCCTTTTTAAGACGCTTGTTTTATAACTACTGCCTCTCTTAATATCTTAATTATTAATACCTCTTCTTTAAAATCAAATATAATTTATTTAAGACTCTTTTTTTTTTTGACGACTTTCTTCGTTGATCGCTTTATTTAAGTAATAAATTCCTCTTCCGATTCATTCCGTACATTTATAAAAGACGTCTTAAATACGAATAACTTTAATGAATTATCTTTATTCGGGCGGTTGACTTAATAATTTAAGCTATTAATAGATATAAACTTCTTCTTATCATTAATTTTATCTATAAGGCTTACTTAAAATAGAATTTTATATGATTAAGCCTCTTTGTTTTTAAAATAATTAAATTAGCTTTTTATAAGATTAAGAGCGGAGGTTAAAAACTCAGTCAATATCTTTTACTTAAACTTTAAAATAATCTCATTACTTTATATTTAAGAGAAATGTCATTGTTTAATAGAAATTAAGCGAATGTTTATGAGAACGAAGAGGCCGTAATTTATATAATTCTCTTAAATCGGATTTAATAATACGATCACTCTCTTTAACTTTTCTTTAAGAAACCTTTTATTAATCTAGTCGAAGAACTTTTGAAACGGTTGTCCGCCGAGGCTATTATAATACTCTTAGCGCATAAAATCATTATTCTTTTTTAAAGATAAAAAAGCGAAAGTTTAATAATGACTTTTATAAATTGAAATAAAGATCGAATATATATTATCTTTAATAAGTTTATTAAATCTCTTTTACGGCTTATTGAACTTCAAATCTAAAATAATAGTCTTTTTAATAAAATAGTCCGTAGATATTCCAGACTTTTAAAAGAGCTCAAAGTATATATTAATGACTTCGTTATTAAGCTCTTCTCTCGGTTTTAAATACTATAAGGACTTTATTATTAGCGCTTCGTAATAGCTTAAGTCAGTAATTTTAATAATAAGAGATGTTTTTATATTATTTATATCAATATCTAATATAATAACTTCACTTAGTCTCTTCGATATTTCTGTCTTTTAATAGTTTAAAAGTTTTAAAAAGACGTTTGAACTTCGAAATAACGTAGATATTAATACTTTAATATTATGACCGGTAGCTTCGCTGATATATATATTAGAATATTAAGACACTTTTATAAAGACAAAGATTACTTAACTATCCTTTTTAATATTAAAGACCCGCGCTTTATTTTCTTCTTATTATAGTATTTTAAAAAGAGATAAGTTATCAACTTTTAAAAACACTCGTTTTAATACTTTTATTAAAGACTTATTAATAATTAGTTTATACTTCTTTTATAACTCTTATATATCAATATCACTTAAAACTTTAAGGCACTCTTTTAGCCATTAACTTAATATATATTTAGTCATTTTCTCGTAATCGCCTTTAATAATTAAGTTTAAACAATTAAAATCTCGAAGTAAAGAGTTAAAGTTAATCTAAGCCGTAAATCTATTACATTTACGTGTTCTATGATATATATCCTTTATAAACTGTTTTATTCTTAATACTTTAAAGACAGTACTTATTATAATAATTATACCAACCTTCTTTTTAAAATCTGCGGCTTAGACTTTATTTATAGCCGTTGTATTTATATAATAATCATCATTATATAGTCAAAGTCTAAGTCTTATAAAGGGAATTAATCTTACTCTTCTTTTATCTTAATTTAAGAATTTATTTACTTCTTTAAGCTTTTTATACTCAGCGCAGTTTAATAAAGAACCCGGGTTAAAAAGCACTGGGTCGAAGAGAGTTAAGTGTATAAGATCTTTAAGACACCGAATAGTCTTTAAGTTTCCGTATAATTAAACTGTTTTAAGCTAAAGACTTTTAAAAGGCAAAGAGATCAGAGTATTTATTAACGGCAGTTATATGTTTATTCTATCGATATTTTGACTATATAAGCGCAGTAAACGACTTTCTTTAATAAGGGCGGCGATTATTAAATGGGACTGAATTAAGCTGGCACTTATTATATAGTGATATATATCGTATAATATTTTATTTAAAAGTACTATTCCTTTTAATATATTATACGTATTTATTTTAAACAACCCGCTGTATTTTTTTAACATCGTTTTAAAAATAAAGACTAATCTATTTAATAGGCTAAGAGACGTAAAGGCAGAAGAGTTATATACTTTTTATAGACGCTGAAATTCCGGCTCTTATAATAACGACAATATTTTTCTTTTCGCGTAATACTTTTATCAATAAGAATAATTTAATATATACATCGAATTTTAATAAGCGACTTAAATCAATTGTTTATATTATATTTAAGATTTTAGATTTATAAATAGTAAAGAAGTATATAATAATTCGAGTTTCGCCGGTGTAAAACGCCCTGCGTTTTACTTTATCGTTAATTACGCCCTTTATAAACTAGCCGTTTTTAACTCTTAAAGACAGATTTTAATAGATTTTATTAAAGTATAAACAGGCCTTATTTATTTTTAAAAAGTTATTAAAGTAAAAGAGGCTGTTAAAAATACTTGTAAATTAAATATAATTTAATAACTTAATATACTCGTATTTAAGAGCATTAATATAAAGGCTGATAATTTAATTCTATGAAAGAAATATTATTAAGAGGAGTGGGTAAAGCTAGCTTTAACTCATCCCGAATTTATACCGACGTAAAGACTTCGAATCATTAGTAAATAATATAAAGTTTTAATATAAGTCCACTTTTATCTATAATAAACATCCTGGATATTCTTATATATACGGGTAACTCAAACTGATAAGTGCTTTCTTTATCGGGTCGTTTCTTACCAGATATAATCTCTTCTTGCCCCTCTGATATTTCTTTAGCCCTTCTCTTTTCTATTTCTTCTATAGCTTTTATTTCTACAGCTCCCGTTTTTTCTACCGATTTTAATTCTACCGCTTTTATATCTACCGGTTCTATATCTTGTTTATTACTCTTATTAATCCTGGTTATTTCATACTTAAAGATGTTTATAAAAAGTATAGATTACTGTAATATCTCTACTCGTTTATTATTATTAAGTGGACTAAGTTTTAATTATATTAAATAAAACGAAATTACAAGGGTTTAATTGATTTAATAAATAATAAAAGAAAAGATAAATAAAACTTACGTAATTATTCTCTAGTTTCCGATCTTCTATTAAGATCTAATTAAGTAATAAATATATTATTTTAAATAGACTTATAAAATTTTAAGTAAGAAAAGACCGTATACGTATATTTATACTCACTTATATCTTCAAGCTCTTAAACTAAACGGATTCGCCGAGTTCGGGCTTTATAAACGAGTGCTCTTTAAACGAGTCGCTTTAAAAGTAGTAATTATAGTATAATTCCGTAGCCGTTAACGACTATAAAGACATATTCATATCCGTTAACCGGCATAGAGATTCCGTATAGCCCGGTGAATAATACTCGTCTTAACTTATTACTATGTCCGTTTACAGTCATCGCCTGAGATTAAAGCCTTTTAGTCTACTTATAACGAGGCTCGATTAAAAGCTTTAAGCTTATCTACTTCTTACCGGTCTAAGAAGTGACTATAAATAGATGAGTTTATATAAAAGACCGAATGCTTAACGAAGATATCTAAATATTAATATATTATAAAGGCTTAATTTCTAATAGTTCTTAAAGTATAATCATGACTTAAACGAGACTATTCTCATCACTGCTTAAATATTTAAATATCTCTCTAATTATTAACATCTTTTTTATAAGTACTTTATTACGGAATAATAATAACTCTTTTTTAAACACGAGGGTCATAATAAAAGTTCCCGTAATAACGATATAGAAGTATAATTAGAGAAGGAGAGTCAGAGGAACGTATAATAAGATAGAGACTATAATGAGGGCCGTTAAAGACTAATATAAGCGGAGGAAGAATTCATAAAAGCTTTTATAAAGAGGAGGCTAAGAATAAATTATAATAAAACCGAGGGACAATTTAGTTTAAAAGTCAGTTGATTAAGAAAATACTAAGTATTATTAAGTACTTATTATTATCTCAAATTTATTTTATATACTTTATAAGGTAAAAGTTGTCTGAGAGGTAAATATAACGAGGGTATAGACGAGGACTAGGCTTAAAGACATCAGGCTAACAGAATAATAAATACGCCGAAAGATATTCAAAGAGACATTAATGACGTCGGCGAGAAAGCTAAAGTGTAGGCCAAGAAACAATAGACTTAATATAAGTAATGAGAGATTACCCGCTCTTATATTAATAGTTACGAATCTTATAATATTAAGAAGTCGGAAGCTAAGACAAAAAGAATTGATAATAATATAAAGTAATTGAATTATTACGTCTACGAAAGTCTAAAGACTTAAAAATCGATGCCGGCTAATAAAGTTATAATATAATAAGTACTTTGAGACTAGACAAAAGAAGGGCCTCGTATATAAAGTAAGTTGAGAAAGGAGAGGCAGGAGATTAATGAGAGTTAAGATGAGTAGAATATTACTAGCCGTAATAATATATCTAATAGTAATTTCTATAGTAGTAATTATTAAGACTGAGAGGATTATATATTATAGCGAATTAATAGATTAATATTAAGTGCCGTTTGGCTCCCGAGTATATAAGTATATACAGTATATAAAGGTATAATACTTATAATATCGAAGACGTCGGATTACTCCGTTTAAATACTCGAGTATCTGTCTTATATAAAAAGCATATATACTCGTGAATATATCGATTCTATTTTAAAAGAGGATATAAAGTATATAAATACTATTATATAATCGATTTACGCTATAGACAGGGGGCGGAGCACCCGGAGATTATAATCTCGTATTTAATATCGTAACACGTCAAAAAAGACTAGTATTTATATACTCTCGAGAGTTAAATAAGCCCTTAGACAATAGCGTTAAAACAGGCTGCCGGTGTTAAAAACGGCGCTAGTCAAAAGTAGTATTTATAAATAAATTCGATCTATTTAAGAAACTATAATTAAAAACTCAAAATAATAATAATAAGAAATATTAAATATTAAAAAATAAAATAGGGACTAAAAATAGAAAATGACTAAGTAGAAATCAAGAGTTATCAAAAGGCAGAAAGAGATAAAATAAATATAATAGATTTAAATACGAAGAAATAAAAGCCCGAAGATATTAAAATAAAAGAAGAGAGAGTAATAAAGAAAATAAAGAAGTAAGAAGTAAAATCCTCTCATTAAAAATCAATAAATCAAAATTAAAAACTTCTTCATTATAAAAGAACGCTATAATTTCACGTAATATCTATATAATACGTAATAAAATATGATTAACGTGGCTGTAAATATAATATTAAATAAAGGCGATTATTGGGATTTACCGTACGGCTCCGGGTCGGCACTCTAAGGCATGCCGGACGTTCCCTGTTTCAGTCATTACTAGTGTAACCGTAGTCGTTTCGTACGAGGCTGGGACTCGCGTCACTCCCTTAGATAT
>Ga0302221_10002682_pt1 | contig 11009 bp, 1 predicted proteins | sample II_Palsa_E2_1_FD_193517 | JGI IMG/M metagenome (GOLD analysis project Ga0302221, IMG submission 193517) | Peat permafrost microbial communities from Stordalen Mire near Abisko, Sweden - II_Palsa_E2_1 | ecosystem: Environmental > Terrestrial > Soil > Palsa > Peat permafrost | place: Sweden...
GCTTAATTAGTGCTAATGGCAGTCAATTGGCACTTTATATCGAAAATTTGGTGCCAAATTTTTGGATATGCAGAAATGGCACCGTTAGCACGTCGTTGGCACCATTGGCAAGTCGTTGGCACGTTTTTTTTTTCCTGATGATCCTATACATTATTTTATTTATTAATACTAATTAAACAATATATATTCAAAATATCATAGTAGTTAATGAAAAGCATAATATAAATAGCATTTAAAAGAATTTAATAGAAAAAACTTTTATATATATTAACATCTTTAAAATATTCTAAATTTATTATATAATTATTAATAGTTTTAATAATTTCAATTTCTTATATTATATTAAATAATCAAATTTTAAAAAAGTTTATTTTATGTATATAAAGACTTTTTTAATAAACTTTTACTTCTAAGTAGTATTTCTATGTATAATATTGTTAAAAAAAATATAAGTTTGTTTTTAAATCGCTTATTTATTTATATTTTGTGAATAATAATAAAAATTAATTTTTTTTTACAAAAATCTAAACTTAAATATAAATTCTAGTTAAAAATAATACCTTTTTAAAAATTCTTTTTATATATTATGAGTTATATTAGTAAATAAATTACAATTTATATAGTTTTATAATATTTTACATATTTATTATATAGTTATACTAAAAGTTAATAAAATAATAAAATTAAAATTAATTTAAAATAATTTCTTTAATTATAAAAACCCTATTATTAACATATTAGTTATTAATTTTATAATATGTGTAGTCTCTATATTTGAAAAATCAAACTAAACAGATTTGTAGTTATTTAGTTATTAAGAAATTAAAAAATCGCTAAAACGGGATCCGGTGCGGGACATCAGTTCATGTTCAGCACGATCTTATGACCCAAAATACGGCACGATTTTGCGACCCAAAACATCAAAACTGCTAAATAGCAAATTAGTGAAATAGTCATTTATTGATATACATCGAATTTTGCGTATAATTATACCAAAAGTCAATGTTCCTTTACAAATTAGCATTTATTATACTTTCTAACTTTCTATATAATGTAATTAGAGCTTGAGAAAGGGTATATAGCAAAACTATTTACTTAAATAATTGAGTAAAGAAGAGATTTTTAATATTGCTAGCTTACTTTAGCTTAATACTAGACCTGCATATACTAAAAGTATAGAAATTATAAGCCAATTTTAGCGAGAAGTTTAGCTTAACTTGGTAAGCTAAAGTAGCTAGCAATAAAGCAAAAAATTTACCCTCTTATAACTCTCTTCCTATACTATAAAAATTATTACTTATCTAGCTCTAAGAGGTGATTTATTTTCGGGCGCGATTAGATTTATATACAATATCGCTAGCGGATTAACGAGAAGCACTTTCGCGTGTATATAGGGCAATATAGCATTTAAGGTCTACTAATTTAATATATAAGTGAAAATCATCTCTAAGAGCTAAAAATTTGATTTATAGCTATATATTAATTTTTTGTATAGTTATATACCAAATTACAAGTGCTTTAGCAAATCGGCATTTCGCTTTTTAGCTTTTTTAGTGTTTTGATGTTTTGGGTCGCAAAATCATGCTGTACTACGAGGCAAATTACCTTACTTCGAAATTACGTCAAATATCTACCAACCTTGCCTTGCAGCTTGCTCTAAGCCCTTTGTAAGTAGTATAAATCCACTAATATAAGAGATCTCCCATGTTTAATGCAATTTAAATTGCTATTCCTCCGTTAAAGCGTTCTTTAACACACATGGCCATCGCCTTGAGGGTGTTGTCTAAAATAGCTAATAGAAATGCTAGGTTATTAACAATCTCAATCTCTCGCGAAATATCTAAATAATTGGTCAAGTGTCACATACCGAAAGGCGTACGCGGAGCTCTGCAAGAAGAATTGTCTGATTCCTAGAAATATGGGGGACTTGGTCTATATATATATAGGAAAAACCTGGAGCAGCTAAAATAGCGCCGGCATGATCCGTACCAGGAACCCACCAACTGCGACATCAAGCTTACCTCAGAGACTAAAATGCTCTCTTCAGGCTGTTTAGGAACCTTATTTAGCTTCAAGGGGCGGCTAATGCTGTCCCTCAATTCCTATGGGGTGGTAGCACTTCCCCACATTATTATACCAAACCTTATCACATAGGGCGTTAATAAAGATGTTTACTTTTAATCTTTTTATAAAAAGATAACCAAATTAAAGCTCAACAAAATACTTTAGCAAATAAGCTTAGTATTATTAATATATTTAATAAAATATTAATTTATAAATAAGCTATTAAAACGAGTTTTGAATTTTATTTAATTGTAAGAGTAGGGGCTATTACTCTCTATACACTTAAGCGAGGAACGCGTCGCGTTAGTTCTAGCCACTCTCTTTCTTAAATAATTAATTTTAAACCAACTATTTATCTAAATACTTTAAAATTAATAATAGCTAACATTCTTTTATTAAGTCCTAATATCTTAAAGCCTAAAAATAAATAGCCTTTTCTTGCACGCGTAATTATTCGCGCATTAAACTAACTTGGTTTTTCCTTAAGCGAGATTCGCGAAAAGATTATTACTTCTCGATTAATAATTAAAGATATTTTATACTAAAAACACTCTTGCAAAGCACGCAAAAGTCGAGTTTATAAGCCTTGCTTAATATTTACCCGCAAAATTCGCTAATATATTTGCTATATTGCAAATAATTAGTCGATATATCGCTTTACTTTTAAGCAAGTTTATATATAACTCGGCATTTAAGCTTTTATATAAACTATATAATAAAAACTATATTATATAAGCTATTATTGCTATATTATATGCCCCCGACCTTATATATTACGCAAGCAAGCTAAGAAAAGATTAAAGTTTACCCTTAAGCACTAGTAATAAGGGACATTTGATTATATTACTTTTAAGTAAGATAAGAGAATTAAAGGGGATTAAAGGAAAGTTATATAGTTAAATAAAGCTACTTTTAAGACAAGAAAGTATAAAAGGATTTAAGTAACTTGCCGGGTAAACAAAAAGTAATATACCGATTATATATAAAGTATATATTAATCGGGTAAAGTGTTAATTATAATTTAAAGGGGGCTAAGCTGAGATTATAAGTTAAAATTAGTATTTATAAAGAAGCTTTTTAGCTATAAGGGTATTTGTTTTAAAGCTTACTTTTAGCAAGTCTTATAACTTGTTATTTTCTTGCTATTTGATTAATTAAGCTTAAAGTATATCTTTATAAAAGATAATATTAAAGTTTATACCGGGAGCACTTGCTTACTATAGCTTTAATATAGCATTTGTGGGTTTTATTAGCCGCTTTTTTTACTAAATTTAAATCTAATTAAGAAGGTTTAGTAGTAAATGAAAGAAGAATTAAAGAAATTAAGCTATATGCTTAAAAGTAAAGAAGATTTAAAGAAAGAGCTATAAAAGCTTTAAAATTAAGTAAACCCATATAACTTCCGGCATTATATTAAGCAATTAACTTGTAAAATAAAAGACGTGATTATAGTGCGTAAATTAGCTATTATTTATTAATTTATAATCCAAATTTAAGCTAATTTTATTAATATAATAAAAAGTTATTTAAATTAAAAAAGTAAAGGGTAAATGATAGTCCTCGCTTAAGTGTATAGAGAGTAATGGCCCCTACTCTTATTATATTTAAAAGGTTTAAAATTGGATTTTGTTACAGTTCTGCATGTCACGTGGTCACGTGCACTAGCGTGACTACCATAGGCGGTGTGGAGCGGCAGAACTCGAGTATTTGTACAAACCAATCCTTTGTAAATAACCTCTTCTTTCCTTAGCTTTGAATAGTTGTAATTAGGACCATTTAACTAATACACTTTGTGCTATAAATCTGGCGCTTGTGATATAATTCAAAGCTTAATCCAATTCCAATCTTGCAAAGGATTTAAAATTAAATTGTATAAAAAGAAGAAGTCGACGTGTCGCCTTTGTCTTGCAATAAACTTGTATAATATTAGCTAAACTTAAATAAACTAAACTAAACAAATTATACAAAACACAAACTTGAAATAAAGCCCTATTATATAAGCGCAAATAAAAGAAATAGCACAATCTTATTATAAATTAGAGGCTAGCCCTACTACTAGTCCTTACAAACCTATAAACCCTTGACTATCTTGTCCTTCTTTAATTCTTGAAAACCCCGAATTCAACCTCAAATACCTCTAATTTGCATTCTAACAAGACCCGAAACGACTTTACAAGCAAATTCTAGAAGCTCTATACTAGCAGGATAATGCAAAGGCAAAGGCTAAAGAGCAATAAGCATACTTAGCTAAGCTATCCCTACAATATAACTTCCTTTAAACTAAGCTTCTTGAGGTATATTAACAAAATCGACAAGCTACCTTAGCAATATCTAAATAAGCTTTTACATGTTTTACAAAGCTCTTTAATTCCCTTATTTTCAAAGATAGCAAAGATATAAGTTTCTTTAATTGGCTATCTTGAATTAAGAATAAGCTTTATAAGAATGCAAATTATTATCTTACTAAATCGATGAAGCTTGCATATATAAAGGGCTTAATTGGAGGTAAAGCTGCAAAGTATATATCTTTATAATTAAGGGATAATGCTATTGACTTATACACAATTGTCTAAGATCTATTTGAGCATTTAACCTTTGCTTATAAGAACTTAAACTGGGTATTTACAGCTAAGAACAAATTTAAAAGCTTTTCATAAAATTAACCCAATTATTTTACAAGTTTTATATTAAGTTCTTGCAATTAGCTTTTAAAGTTAAGGTCGCATTTGCAAAACTAAAGCATAAACTAAATAGCAAGCTCTCCTTTGCTCTTTAAAAGGCTGTCATTTTGCATTTTAATACCAAATTAACCTTTTATAAATTTGCAAAGCAATATACAATTTGTAACTAATCTTTAAAAGCAATTAAGGAATGCAAGTCACATGTATAAAAGCCTTATAATGCAAACAAGACAAATACCCCTATTGCAATTGCACTTGCAATTGCAATTATAATTACTTTGCTAATTACCCTTTATATAAATACCTTCTTGAATACAAATAACCTCTTAAAGCCTATATACTAGAACCCTTTATATTAGTAGCTAAGCAATGCAAGTAAATGTTTCATTTGCCGGAAATTGGGATATAAGATGTATAAATGCCCTTGTTATGCAAATATTAAAGCTATTAAAAAGTTAAAGGAAGTCTTAGAATTTGAGGTGTCAAAAAATGACAACTTTTAAAGGAAGTCTTTACTTTAAGGTTATATAATATTAATTTGTGCAAAGTAGACCTTAATTAATTGCTTAAGGGGAATTCCTTTACCTTTCCTTGTATAATTAGCAGTAATAAACTAAAAATAAAGACATATATACTTATTAATATTAGAGCAAACAGATATGCATTTATTAATACTAAATTTATAGCTATTGCTACTTAATTCCTTAATATAAAAGTATAGCAATTACTTATACTTTATAATATATAAGGATTTAATAGCAAGACTATATAACTAATTACTAATTATATAAAGTTAACTTTGCTTATTAATAAAAGACAAATAAAGGTTTTTATGCTAGTTGTATAACTAAGGGGACAAGATATAATATTAAGCTGCAAATAAGCCACAAAAACAAGAGTCTTAATTAACTGCAAAAACTAGCAGTTAATATAGCTAGAAGATTACCTTAAAGATAAAGGCTAAAATTGCATATTAGCAATTGCTAAGAGGAACTTCATGCTATAACCCCCGAATCTTATATATTAAAAGGATGCTAATTGATATATAAAGCTAATAGTAAAAAATAGCTAAAAACTTATAGCTATACTTAAGCTAGACCCTTAAACTTGTATAACTTAGAGAATTGATTAAGAACAATAATATAAAGATATGCATAATAAGCTACAAGGTTAAACTAATAAGCTTAAATTGCGCAAGTAACTTGCAAAGCAATTTACAATTGAGAAACTTAAATCTAAAAAAACAATTAATATCTGTAAAATTAGCTACTTAGCCTTTTATATAAACCTCAAATACTCTAAAAATACCTTATTCTTATTATCTTTATACAAATTGGACTATAAGCTTAAAAACCAAAAACAAGGATAAAAATAGCAATTAAAAGCAAAAGAGCCAAATTTTATAAATTAATAACTTTATAAAACTAAACTGCAATAGCTATAATAGATATTGCTAAAGGAATTTAAAGAATTTGCAAATGTATTCTTAAAGATAATATCAAATAAGCTATTATTGCACTAGCTATATAATTATAAAATTTAGCTTAATAATCTAGAAAATACAAGCAAAATCGGATATTCCCTTTTATATTAGTAGTTTATGCAAGAATTTAAAGAAATAAAGAGGTTTTTAGAAGAAAATCTATATTAGGGCTTTATTAAAGCTAATTAATTGCTATTTGCATCTCTGGTATTATTTGTAAAGAAAGCTAATAGTTTTTTATAGTTTTATATCGATTTTCGAAGACTAAATAACCTTACTTGTAAAGATTGATACTTATTGCTGCTTATTAATAAAACTATTATACAATTAGCTAAAGCAAAGATTTATATAAAGTTAAATATTTGATAAGCATTTTATTAAATACAAATAAACTTTAATTTAAAAGAATTTACTACTTTTTATACTTATTACAAGTCTTATAAGTGTAAAGTCTTATAAAAAGGCTTAACTAATAGACTTGCTATATATTAAAGATATATAAATAATATTTTATTTGATTACTTAAACAATTTTTGTATTGCATACTTAAATAATATTATTATTTACTCTAAAGACCCTCTAAAGCACAAATGCTATATATAAAAAGTCTTCAAATAGCTTTGCAAAGCAAGCTTTTAAGTTAATATTAAAAAATTAGAATTTAATATTACTTATATAAAGTTTTTAAGCTTATTATTTCTATAAACAACACCAAAGTAAACCCGGAAAAGGTTATAGTAATAAAGAATTAGAAAGAACTAACTAAAATTAAAGGAATATAATTATTTTTAAAGTTTTGCAACTTTTATTAGAAGTTTATTATAGATTATAGGCAAATTGCTAAGCTATTAAACAAATTAACTTATAAAATAATTATATACTTATAAACAATAAATTGCTAGTCTGCATTTAATCAATTAAAGCAAGCTATACTTATAGCATTAATTTTATAATATTATTAAGCTAATTTACTTATTATAATAAAAATAAATGCCTTAAATAGAGTTATAGCGGGTATATTATCTTAATAAGACTTACAAAGCAAGTTATAGCACTTTATAGCTTATTTCTCAAAGACTATATAACTAGCTTAGCTTAATTATAATATTTATAACAAAGAGATGCTAGCTATTATCTTAGCATTTAAGCAATAGCAAGCTAAACTAAAAGGAATACAAACAAATAATCCCTTTTTAGTCTATTTAAATTATAAAGCACTTAAATACTTTATAATTACAAAGAAGCTATTTGCATAGCAAGCAAGATAGGCAAAATACTTATCCTAGTTTTATTTTAAGCTAATATACTATACAAGGAAGGCAAATAAACAAGCAAATGCTTTAAGCAAAAAGTATAAGGATATAAAGGAGTAAAGTAAAGTTATAAAGGAATATAGGACTTAAGTTTTGCTCCCTTGAACAAAAATCGATTTTGCAATTATATAAGATTTGTAATTAGCCCTTATAAACCTTGCACTAAAACTTAAACAAAAACAAAAACTTATAATAAACTTTACTCTTTAATTGTATAATAGCATTTAGCTATTTGACAAGATCTTAATTACTAATTATATATCCTTTAACCTAGCAAAGCTTTATATAAAAGCAAAATTCAAACAAGAAAAGATATAGCAACTAAAAGACAATTTATTGCTATAATATAGAAAGCTATATGTCCCAGATAATATACTTATAAATAAGATGCCTTTGCAAATTGCAATTATCTGTAAAGCTTATAATTAACCTCTTTTTAGCTATTTAAAGCAAATAAAGCTATATTATTTATTGCAATAATAGTATTATTAGCCAAATTAGAAGAAGGATATTAACTAGTACTAAGCTAATTATTATACTTGTTAGTATTTGCATATTTTTAAGGATAAGAAACTAAGATTTTTGCACTTATTGCTTATATTGGATTAGCCTTAGTAGCATATTACAGTTAACTTTAAAAAATGCCTTAAGAGTAAAGCTAGCTATAATATAGTAGCTATATTTGTAAATAAGCTTAAAAAGAGATTGATTACAATTTTTGTACAAGACATAATTATAGCTTATAAATTGGCTCCCTTGTTCCTTTTATATATTATATGCTATGTCGGAATTCTAGAAATAGTAATATTAGATTAAGGCCCCTAGTTTATATCAGATTTCTAAAACAAGTTTTGCAAGTATATTAGTATTAAGCTTAAGTTATTAACTGCAAACTACTTATAAACTAATAGCTAGATAAAGATTATAAACTAGTATTTTAATTAACAATTATAACCTTATATCAATTATTATTAAGATAACTAGAACAAATAAGTATCTATTATAAATTACTAACAAGCCTCCTTTTAGTATAAAACTATTAGCTAATCCCTGTTCCTTACTAAGAAGGGCTATAAACCGTATATATTATTTGATTGGGATATGCTTATTAAGTTAAAGTCTAGTACACTTAAAGAAAAGCTAAATTGTATAAAGGCTAAGAACCTAGTAGACTAGTTGCATAAATTATAGAGTATTGCACAAGGAAATATAGCTTAATTGCAAGAATAATATTTAATATAAGCAAATAAGCACTAGCAAGTAATTAATTTTAGAGTAAGTAATAAGGTCTAAATTATAGTAAAGCACTAGAAAAACGATTAATTGAGCTACAAATTAGCATAGTAAATAGATGGCTTGTACAAGATTTTAGAGCAAATCAGGCACTCTTTTAAGCTCAAATTGCTAGAATCGATTAAGGTATACCCGGTATTTTATACTAAAAAGCTATGCAAGAACTCTAAAAACCTATTACTTGGCTAAACTAATCCAAAATACAATCTAATAGAAGTGCAAGAAAGCGAGGAGGAGTATAAGGTATAAGAGGTACTAGCAATAAAGCTTCTTTGTAGTAAGCTGCAGTATCAAGTAAACTAGAAGGGCTAAGATCCTAATCCTAATTAGTGTCTTGCTTCTTTATTAAGTAATAGCCTTATTGCTTTATAGGAATTCTATTATATATACCCTAATCGACTAGGCCCTCCAAAGAACTTAGCATATTAGCTAAAATGCACGCAAAAGGATAAGTTCCTTAAAGCTAGGGTAAATAATAATTTAGAAGAGGAATTGGAGCTTGAAAGCTAAGGCTGCCCTAGGAGAGGGAATTCCCCCTCTAGGGGCAGCCTGACAATTAAGGTAGCTATGTCATGTGACTCTGCAAAAGGAAAATAATTGTAGCTATTTCGAGGGCAAATTAAGAAGAAATTACAAAATCGATTGTAAGAGTAGGGGCCATTACTCTTTATACACTTAAGCGAGGAACGCGTCGCGTTAGTTCTAGCTACCCTTTTTTTTAAATAATTAATTTTAAACTAACTATTTATCCAAATACCTTAAAATTAACAATAGCTAACGTTTTTTTATTAAGTCTTAATATCTTAAAGCTTAAGAATAAATAGCCTTCTCTTGCACGCATAATCATTTGCGCATTAAACCGACTTAATTTTTCTTTAAGCGAGATCCGCAAAAAGACTATTACTCTTTAATTAATAATTAGAGATATTTTATACTAAAAACACTCTTATAAAGCACGCAAAAGTCGAGTTTATAAGCTTTACTTGATATTTACCCGCGAAATTTGCTAATATATTTATTATATTGCAAATAATTAGTCGATATGTCGCTTTACTTTTAAGCAAGTTTATATATAACTCGGCATTTAAGCTTTTATATAAATTATATAACAAGAATTACGCTATGTAAGCTATTATTATTATATTATATGCCTTTAACCTTATATATTATATAAGTAAGCTAAAAAGAGATTAAAGTTTGCGCTTAAGTACTAGTAATAAGGGGCATTTGACTATGCTACTTTTAAGCAAGACGGGAGAATTAGAGGGGATTAAAGGAAGGTTATATAATTAAATAAAGCTACTTTTAAGATAAGAAAGTGTAAAAGGATTTAAGTAACTTGCTAGGTAAACGAAAAGCGGTATACCGATTATATGCGAAGTATATACTAATCGGGTAAAGTGTTAGTTATAATTTAAGAGGGGCTAAGCTAAGATTATAAGTTAAAATTAGTATTTATAAAGAAGCTCTTTAGCTATAAGGGTATTTATTTTAAGGCTTACCTTTAGCAAGTCTTATAACTTGTCATTTTTTTGCTATTTAATCGATTAAGCTTAGAGTATATCTTTATAAAAGATAGTATTAAGGTTTATACTAAAAGCGCTTGCTTGCTATAGCTTTAATATAGCATTTATAAGTTTTATTAGCCGCTTTCTTTACTAAATTTAAATCTAATTAAGAAGGTTTAGTAGTAAATGAAAGAAGAATTAAAGAAATTAGGCTATATGCTTAAAAGTAAGGAGGATTTAAAGAGGGAGCTATAAAAGCTTTAAGATTAAGTAAACCCACGTAACTTCCGGCATTATACTAAGCAGTTAACTTGTAAAATAGAAGACGTGATTATAGTGCGTAAATTAGCTATTATCTATTAATTTATAATCTAAATTTGGGCTAATTTTATTAATAAAATAAAAAGTTATTCAAATTGGAAAAGTAAGGGGTAAATGATAGTCCTCGCTTAAGTGTACGGAGAGTAATGGCCCCTACTCTTACAATTAAAGAATACAAAGCTCAAGGACAAGCTTTCTCGAAAGGGGGGGGTAATGTTACAGTTTTACATGTCATGTGGTCACGTGCACTAGCGTAGCTAGCATAGGCGGTGTGGAGCGGCAGAACTTGAGTATTTGCACAAACCGATCCTTTGTAAATAACCTCTTCTTTCCTTAGCTTTGAATA